>OJML01000158.1_pt1 | contig 41517 bp, 37 predicted proteins | sample 1597221 | NCBI WGS metagenome assembly OJML01 (sample SAMEA2452123, study PRJEB22498) | human gut metagenome | biome: human feces; feature: human gut; material: feces | place: Australia | collected 2012 | reverse complement strand
AAATGAAAGGATTAAAATAGAAAAATGCAACATTCTATTATGGAATGTTGCATTTCCCTAATTCATTTATTCTATCAAGGAGGCCATTATGAGCACGACACAACCTATCCGCAGCAAACAGCTTCTACACGATTTCAAAGAGTACTTCCTTACCAAGCAGCCCAACTCCAGGAATTACACTCTCATCCTGATCGGTCTGAACACCGCTCTCCGCATCAACGACATCCTTCATCTCACCTGGGGAGATGTCTATTGCACAGAACACAGCCGCTTTTACACCCATCTCCTGATCACGGAGAAAAAAACGGAAAAAGAAACCAGAATCCTGATCAACAGAGAACTTCAGGAAACATTACTGTCCTACCGGAAAACACAGCCTTCCATAGCCGACACAGACTACCTCTTTCCCAGTCCCAGAAAAGCTGATTCCCCGCTCTCCCGATACCAGGCCTACCGCATTGTCCGCAAGGCTGCCGAGGCCGTAGGGATCGAAGACGTGATCCGGTGCCATTCCCTGCGGAAGACCTTCGGCTACCATGCATGGAAAATGGGAACTCCGCCTGCATTGTTAATGGAAATTTACAATCATTCTTCTTTTCAGATCACAAAACATTATCTGGGAATTGAACAGGATGACAAAGATGCCGTATTTCGTGACATACAGCTATGACATACGGCTTGCATAATTGCTATGATGATATGAAAGTAACGCATTAACGATTTTTGCAAAAAAGGCTAAAGTTTTCCCATGGTCAGCCGAAATATGTAGTGCAAGACAAAATGCAACATTCCATAATAGAATGTTGCATCAGTGAGAAACAGCAGGCAAGGAAGGCTGAACAGAGCAAGGAGGTTATTATATGCTGCGTCTGACCGTTAGTCCGGAAGAATACCTGATGATCAATGACAATATCAAGATCGTGTTCCTGGGAGGAACTAAGAATCATCTCCGTATCATGATCGATGCACCGAGAGAGGTGAACATCGTGCGAAGCACGGTGCTGGAGAACCAGATCACAGATCCGGAGGAGAGAGCGAAGCTTCCCAAATATTATGCAGAAGAAGAGCACCCGGAGAAGTACCGCAAGAAGTCAAATGTGATCATCACAAAGGGAAATGCGGACAAATAATTTCATATGGTAATAACCGGAGGAAGAGCGGCTCTGTCAGGGCCCGACAGGGAAGCTCCTACTCCGGTTACTATAAAAACTAACAACAAGTATCTGGGAGAAAAGGATTTCTCAATAACAATACAGATACGCACACTGCCGCAAAAGGAATTGGGCAGTAATACAAGGAGGTAAATTATTATGGTAGTACAACACAATCTTACAGCTATGAACTCTAACAGAATGTTAGGTCTGACCACCGCTTCTCAGGCAAAATCCACCGAGAAACTGTCTTCCGGTTATAAGATCAACCGTGCAGCTGATGATGCAGCAGGCCTGTCCATCAGTGAGAAGATGAGAAAGCAGATCAGAGGTCTGACACAGGCTTCCCTGAATGCACAGGATGGTATCAGTGCAGTACAGACCGCTGAAGGCGCTCTGACTGAAGTACACGATATGCTGCAGAGAATGAATGAGCTGGCAGTTAAGGCATCTAACGGAACTAACTCTGAGGATGACAGAAATTATATTCAGGATGAAATCGATCAGTTGGTAACCGAGATTGACCGTGTCGCTGAGACAACCAAGTTCAATGAGACTTATCTGTTAAAGGGTGACAACACCAAGACTTCCAGCGTATATAGCTATAACGGAACTCAGGCTATGGTTACAGATATGGATGGAAATGAACTTACCAACCTGATGGACGTATGTGGTAATAACTTATCCGCTTCTGCTGCAAAGAGTATGATTGAAAAAGGCGAAAAGGTATATAAGACCGCTACAAACGCTACAGCAGCTACAGCAGATGCAGCATCAGATACTGAGTATAAGAAGTTGACTGGCTCTTTATATGATGCAAATGGTCATGAAGTATACAAAAAAGGTGATATCTTAAAGACAGATGTGAGCACTGCAAAACTGTATACAGATAGTAATGCTACGAATGCTGCTGGTAATACAGTAGCTGACATGACCACAGGAACAGAGGCAGTAAAAGTTGCAAAAGTAGATCTGTATAATGGAGACGGTACGGTGGCATTTAAGAAAGGTGCTGAAATGACTGCAGCACAGTTTGGTAATTTGACTACAAAGTACTATACAGCAGTTACTTTGGGCAATGAAGCAGTAGAAGGAACCGACTTCAAGATTACCGAGCCGAATCTGTATGATAAAGATGGCAATGCAATCGCAGCGAATGGTCTGGAGAGCTACTTTGAGACAGACGATGACGGAAAGGTAACCTACAAGGGTGGTCTGTATGATTCTAACGGTAAAGCGGTTGGCACTAAGGGCAATACCTTACAGGAAGACGATGCGCTGAGTAAATTCATCGGCAAATCTGAGACAGGTAAGGGCGCACTCAGCTTGAATCTGCATGTTGGCGCTGATGCGACCAGCAACAACCAGATTGGTTTGGAAATCGAAGCTATGGATGCAACTACTCTTGGCATCAAAGGTATCAAGGTAAACGGTGCAGATGATACAAATTCTCTGAGCGCTATCGATACCATTAAGGCTGCAATCCAGAAGGTATCCACCCAGCGTTCCGCACTTGGTGCTGTCCAGAACCGTCTGGAGCATACCATCAATAACCTCGACAACGTAGTTGAGAATACCACCAGTGCAGAAAGCCAGATCCGTGATACCGATATGGCTACTGAGATGGTTAAGTACTCCAACAACAACATCCTGGCTCAGGCAGGTCAGGCTATGTTGGCTCAGGCTAACCAGTCTAACCAGGGCGTACTGTCTCTGTTACAGTAAGCTTAAGCTGAGATCAGGTTGTTTCCAAAGAGGAACGAACCATATCTGTAAGAGTTATGTAAGAACCAAGGGGCAGTCCATGACGGGCTGCCCTTTTTACTTTTATAAGGCCTTTCGACCATCCATGGCGCCCATTTCCAATTCCTTCGAAAATTTCTCATAATATTCAAGGGCAGTTTGTGGATGAATACAAAGCGCAGTTTCTAATTCCCGGATCGTATCTTCCTTTGACATGTTAAATTTTTTACGCAAACGAACAATTTCTTGTGCCCGACCTTCCTCTACGCCATCCTTATAAATAACTCTCTTTTCTGCCTCGGCATCATACTCAAAAAAGTTCATACCAATAACCTCTCTTTACATAATTACTTGTGATTTCGTAAAATTATCATAGTAATCCAGGGCTACCTGTGTAGAAATAGAAAGCTCGGTTTCTAATTCCCGGATCGTATCTTCCTTTGATACATGAAATTTTTTACACAAACGGACAATTTCCTCTGCTTTTCCCTCTTCTTTCCCATCTTCTTTTCCATCCTTGTAAATAACCCTCTTTTCCGCCTCAGCGTCATATTCGAAAAACACCATATCAATAACCTCCTTCTTATTCTCAAGCAAAAATTCCTTTAAAATATCCTTCTTAATACACACATCCACTGCCTGAACGATGGCCTGCCGGTTTGGATACACCTTTGCCTGCTCACGGACTTCTGCGACAAACTGGGCGTACTCCTTTAAAATCTGGCAGGCATCCATCAGCTCGGAGTTGAACCCGAGATTGATATTGATTACCTGTACCTGTAATTCAAGCTGAGGAGCCTCTTCCTTATTCCGGTAGGCACTGGACAGCTTCAGGGTGCTGTATTCCGGGAGAGGATCCGTCCCGTTATAAAACACTACAAAATGTGGAGTATCCAGCATCTGTAACTTGTTGGAATAAAGCAGGTCATCCGTGTTCAGCTTCGAATATTCACTTGCAAGATACAATAAAAAACGATACGGCATATTGGGATTCAATGTGGACTGGTGCTCAAAAAACCATAGATCAAAATCCACCACAAACGACAGGTCGTTCTGCAAGCTTAGGTAAACCGCATTTTCCAAAGTTGTAATATGCAGTAGCTCCGGATCTTCATAATGCGAGTGATTCAGCGCATTGTACAGCGAGAGCAGCTTCTCCTTGTCATGAAATATTTTCCGGAACACAAGATCCTTATAATTTCGCTTTCCGGAAGCAGGTATTGCCACAGCCACATTCCCCGGCGCAGCCGCTACCGCATTTCCATATGAAAATTCTTCCGCAACAAAATTTTTCCAGAATCTCGACACAGTATTCATCAAATACTCCTCCGAGAAATAGTTGCCGGTTATATTATTTTGTTTTAACTCCATAAATCTCCTTTCTGTTGCAAAATAAATGTAAAAATAAAATAAAACAATACAAAAAAACAAATATTTTCCATATAAAATAAATAATAAGGGAAACTTTGACCACTGACGGGTCTATAAGAATTTTTGAAAGAAGAAAAATTACTTCCAATACCACCATATCATAAGGTCCTTATAATGACAAGCAGAAAAATGTTACAAACAGACCATGAAAACGTGAGAAAAATGTTACAAAAAGGCTACAAAAAATCCAGAAAAATGTTACAGAACGCTTCTAAAGTTTTACTTTCCCGGCATTTTGGGGTAAGATAAGCAGTATAGATTCCTAAGGACACAGAAAGAGAGGGTTACTATAATTATGAAATTTCAGGACATGCCTTACGAGAGAATAGATTTTGCCAAAGTGCAGGAAGAGATGGGAGAACTGATCCGGGAGCTGGATGCGGCGAAGAGCGGGGAGGAGCAGTTCGAGGTGCATCAGAAGTACTATGCGCTGACGGACCGTGTCATGACGCTGATGACGATCGCGAATATCCGCTTCGACATCGATACTTCCGATAAATTCTACGAGGAAGAGCATAAATACTACGATGAGCAGGGACCGGTATTCAGCAATCTGGTGCTGGCTTATCAGAAGAAATTATATGAATCCCCCTACAGAGCTTATCTGGAGGAGAAGATCGGGCCGGTAGCGTTCAAGAATATGGAGCTGGCACAGAAGTCCATGAGTGAGGCACTGATCCCGCTGATGCAGGAGGAGAATTCCCTGACCATGGAGTATGATAAACTTATTGCCAGTGCGAAGATCGACTTCGATGGCAAGGAACTGAACCTATCCCTGTTACGGCCCTATCTGGTGAATTCCGACCGTAATGTCCGCAGACAGGCATGGGAGAAGATGAGTGTCTTTTTCCTGGAAAATGAGGAGCAGCTGGACAGCATTTACGACAAACTGGTGAAAAACCGTACCGCGCAGGCAAGGGCAATGGGCTATGAAAATTACCTGGAGCTGGGATATTACCGGATGAACCGCAACTGCTACGGCAAGGGCGAGGTAGAGGCTTTCCGCAGGCAGATCAAGGAGTATTTCGTACCCTTCGCAGAGAAACTGCATGACCGCAGAAGACAGCGTCTGGGTCTGGAGAAGCTCAGCTATATCGACGAGCAGGTATATTTCAGGGATGGCAACCCGGCACCCACCGGAACCCCGGAAGAGATCATGGCAGCAGGACAGAAGATGTACCGTGAGCTGTCCCCGGAGACTGCGGAATTTTTTGATTTCATGATGGAGAACCAACTGTTTGACGTATTGGGCCGCAAGACCAAGAAAGCTGGCGGTTACATGACTTATCTGCCTCTGTACCATGCACCGTTTATCTTCGCTAACTTTAACGGTACCAGCGGTGATGTGGACGTCATCACGCATGAGTGTGGTCATGCGTTTCAGGGGTATCTCGCTGCACAGGATCCTATCAGAGAGCATGCGGATATCGGCATGGAGACTGCAGAGATCCATTCCATGTCCATGGAATTTTTCACGGAAAAGTGGATGAACCTGTTCTTCGGCGACAGAGCGCAGGATTACGTGGAAATGCATCTGGAGGATGCGGCTGCGTTTATTCCTTACGGCTGTATGGTGGATGAGTTTCAGCATATCGTCTATGAGCACCCGGAGCTGACCCCGGCAGAGAGAAAGCAGGCATGGAGCCGTCTGGAACGGGAGTACAAGCCTCATCTGGACTACGAGGGAGATTCTTTCTTCGGACAGGGAGGCTTCTGGCAGAAGCAGCTGCACATTTACGACTACCCGCTGTATTATATCGATTACTGCCTGGCACAGACCTGCGCACTACAGTACAAGGTGAAGATGGATGCCGATTTTACAGAGGCGTGGAAGAGCTATCTGAAGCTGTGCAGGCTGTCCGCCAGTGATTTTTACACTAATATGATCAAAGAAGTCGGACTGGACAGTCCTTTTGAGCCCGGATGTGTGAAAAATATCGTGGAAAAACTTGAAAAATATGTGAAATAGCTTTCTTTTTCCGCAGAAATACGGTAAAATAAGGAGTCATTGGGACTTAAGACACCAGGAAGGAGACATGTAAGCAATGTCTAAGAATGAAAAAGTTACAGAAAATAAAGAACAAACAGAACAGAAGGTCATGACCAAATATGACCGTAAGGTACAGAAGCGTAAAGAGGAGAAGGAAAAGGAGAAAAAGGAAGAGCGCATCAGCACGGCCATTGGCATCGTAGTGCTTGTGGCTCTGGTATGTCTGGTAGCATCTTTCCCCATTCGTACCTATCTGGCAACTCATGAGACCTATGTGGTGGTCAATGGAGAAGCTGTAAACAAGGTAGAGTTCGATTACCAATACAACCTGACCAAGAACAATTATATCACCCAGTACGGCAGCTATCTGACATACTTCGGACTGGATACCAGCAAGGATCTGTCCACCCAGATGTATTCCGATACTCTGACCTGGCAGGACTATTTTGAGCAGAATGCTGTAGAGAGCCTGAAGCAGAATAAGGCGCTGATGGCAGAAGCCAAAGCAGCCGGCTTCACCTACGATACCACGGATGAGTACAACACTTTCAAGGAGACCATCAAAACCTCCGCTGCATCCGCAGGCATCTCCGAGAAGGAATATGTACGTTCCATCTACGGAAGCTATGCAACCATGGGCCGTATCGAAGAATATGTGAAGAACGACATGGTAATGAACGCTTATTATCAGAAGCTGCAGGAGGACAATGCTCCCAGTGATGATGAGATCCAGAGCTATTATGAGGAAAATAAGGCAACCTACGATTCCGTAGACTATCGCCTGACGACCATTGAGGCAGAATTGCCTACAGAGCCTACCGAACTGGCAGATCCCGTAGAGGAGACTGCTGCAACCACCGATACCACTGCAACAGACGGAACGGCAGCTACAGATGCAACAGCTTCCGACAGCACCGATACCGCTTACCAGCCTTCCGATGCTGAGATCGCCAAGGCCATGGAAGATGCCAAGGTACTGGCTGACGATGCAGAGCAGACTGTGGCAAAAGACGGCGAAGCACACGAGAATGAGCAGAAGTCTTCCGTGAACTACCTGATCTCCGACTGGCTGTTCGATGATGCCAGAAAGGCAGGAGACACCACCGTCATTACTAACGACAACAGCCATTGCTACTATGCCGTGGCATTTGAGAAGAGATATCTGGATGAGACTCCTTCCGCAGATGTACGTGTGATCATTCCCACCGAGGATAAGACCGGTGAAGAGATCCTGGAGGAGTGGAAGAGCGGTGCAGCTACCGAGGACAGCTTCGCAGAATTGTGCAAGAAGTATACACAGGATACTTCTGCAGTAGAGAACGGCGGTCTGTTCGAGCAGGTGACCAAGACCGGTATGACAGAGGAGCTGAGCAACTGGATCTTCGACACCAGCCGTCAGGCAGGAGATACCGTAGCCATCACTGTCAGTGACACCACCTATGTACTTTACTACATCGGACAGGATCAGCCCGAGTGGAAGATCAACATCAAGAATACGCTGGTATCCGATACAATGAGTCAGCATATGCAGGATATTACCGCAGATGTAACAGTAGAGGATCCCAAGGGTAAACTGAATTACCTGAAGGTGCAGGCAGAGGAATCCGCAGCCGCTGAGACCGCGACCGCAGAGACCCAGGAGATCACCGAGGAGCAGACTGCTGCTACCGAAGAGACCGCAACACAGGCACAGTAAAGCTTGCTCAGGAACAGAACATAGACAACAGACAAGTACCTGTTTCACTGCACAAGCAGAAGAGACAGGTACTGTTAGGTTATGAGCAAAAATAGTCGCAAAAGGGCGGGAAACATGATAATGTGACTCTGCCAGTTACGTGAGCTGAACAGAGAATAACTTTGAGAAAGGTATGAATAAACATGCAGGAAAAAGTTCTGGTACTGGATATTGACGGAACATTGACCAATTCAAAAAAAGAGATCACGGAAGCTACCAAACAGGGAATCTGGAATATTTTACAGCATGGTCACAAGGTGATCCTGGCTTCGGGTCGTCCCACCCCCGGCATGCGGAAATGCGAAGAGGAGCTGGAACTGAAAAAATACGGCGGATACCTACTGTCATTTAACGGAGCCCGTATCGTGGAGTGTAAGACAGGAGAAGTGGTCTATCAGAGAACACTGCCCCTGTCCATTGTGCCCGGATTGTACGAATTCGCCAAAGCGAATGGCTGCGGACTGATCACTTATCAGGGTCCTGGCGTCATCTCTGCGTTCGAGCCGGATGACTATGTGCAGCTGGAAGCCAGAATCAACGGAATTCCTATAAAGGTCGTTGACAATTTCGTCGAATATGTGAATTTCGATATTAATAAATGCCTGATGACAGCACCGGAAGAGATCGCACCGGAGCTGGAGAAACAGCTGCAGGAAAAATACAGCGATGTGGCAAGCATCTACCGTTCCGAACCCTATTTCATCGAGATCATGCCGAAAGATGTGAACAAAGCCACCTCTTTGGATCATATGCTGGAAGGCATGGGACTGACCAGAGAGAATGCGATCTGCTGCGGGGACGGTTACAACGACATCTCCATGATCGAATATGCGGGAACCGGCGTAGCAATGGGGAATGCCCAGCCGGCGGTCAAGGATGCGGCGGACTATATCACCGGCACCAACGATGAAGACGGACTGGTGGAAGTCATCGATAAGTTCATCATGAACCCGGAGCAGGCATAACCTTTCTTAGAAACAAACAATAGACACAAAGCAGTCACAAGCGAAAACTCACAGAGCAATGAGCGTATGTGATTTTTGCAAAAGAGGATATATATGATTCAGATACAAATACCTGAAAAAGCGAAATATATCATAGAAACCATACAGAATGCCGGATTTGAAGCCTATGTGGTAGGCGGCTGCGTGCGGGATTCCATTCTGGGCAGATGCCCGGAGGACTGGGACATTACCACCTCGGCGAGACCGGAGCAGGTGAAAACGCTGTTCCGTCGCACCATCGACACCGGAATCCAGCATGGCACCGTAACCGTCATGCTGGACAAGGAAGGCTTTGAGGTTACGACCTACCGTGTGGATGGAAAATACGAAGACAGCCGACATCCCAAAGAAGTGACGTTTACTCCGAACCTGGAGGAGGACCTGAAACGCCGGGATTTTACCATCAATGCCATGGCTTATAATGAAACGGAAGGCCTGATCGACATTTTCGGCGGATTAAAAGACATCGAGGCGAAGCTGATCCGCTGTGTGGGCAACCCGGAGGAACGATTCGGAGAAGATGCCCTGCGCATCATGCGGGCAATTCGTTTTTCAGCCCAGCTGGGCTACGAGATCCACGAAGATACTGAGGCGGCAATCCGGAAGCTGGCACCGACCCTGCAGAAGATCAGTGCGGAGCGGATTCAGGTGGAACTGACTAAACTGTTGGTGTCCCCTCATCCCGACACCCTCAGAGAAGCTTATGACATGGGTGTCACCAAGGTGATCCTACCGGAATTCGATGCCATGATGGAGACACCGCAGAAGCACAAGCATCATAAATACAATGTGGGTGAGCATACATTACATGCACTTATGGAGATCGGGCCGGACAAGAATCTGCGTTATGCCATGCTGCTCCATGACATCGGCAAGCCGGCCACACTTACTGTGGATGAAGACGGAATCACTCATTTCTACGGACATCCGGCGGTGGGAGAAGAGATGGCGCGGAAGATTCTGCGGAGACTGCGATTTGATAATGATACCGTTGCGGTGGTCACCCGTCTGGTGAGATACCATGATTATGGCAATGATGTGATACCGGATCTGCGGATTGTCCGCCGGGCGGTGAATAAGATCGGGGAAGATATTTTCCCACTGTTGTTCCCGGTGAAACGGGCAGATATTCTGGCACAGAGCGATTACCTGAGAGCAGAAAAACTGGAGAATCTCGAACTCTGGAAGAAACTGTATCAGGAAATGCTGGAAAAGAAGCAGTGCGTCTCCCTGAAAACACTGGCGGTCACCGGCAGGGATCTGATCGACACCGGTATGAAACCGGGCAGAGAGCTGGGAGAGATGCTGCAACAGCTGCTGGAACTGGTATTGGAACATCCCGAGCAGAATACCAGAGAACAGCTGCTGGAAAAGGTAAAGGAACTGTCGGCAGACAAAGATTGAGCATACTTTACAGGCTTTCCTCATAAGATAGCGTAGGAACCGGAAAACGGTTAAGGACGTATCTTAGGAGGGATTGTAAGTGAATGACAGAGCAGTGGCACTGCTGGAGCAGTATGAGATAGAAGTATTGCGTACCCGAAAAGGAAGGGGAGCGATTCTGTGCGATACACAGCAGGGCTGCCTGATCTTCAAGGAATATACAGGACGCGAGGAACAGCTGCGTCTGCAGGAGCAGGTCCTGAAGCACCTGGAGGAACGGGGAACCGTTCCTGCGGAGCGATTGCTTGCCACAAAGGAAGGTGCGTTATCGGTGACAGACCGGGACGGTGTCAGATATATTCTGAAGACCTGGTGGGAAGGCCGAGAATGTAATATCCGTGACAGGGAAGAATGTATGGAAGCCATGCGGCTTCTGGCGAGACTGCACGGTGATCTGGAATTTACACCGGTATTTCCGGAGACGGAGGAGACTTCGGCACCGGTCATAGAGAGATATCTCCCCAGCCGGGACTATGAGAAGCATAACCGGGAGCTCAAGAGAGCCCGCAGGTTTTTGAAACAGCGCAGCCAGAAGACCTGGTTCGAGATCCGGTTGTCTGCAGTGATCGATCCTTTTTTAGAGGAAGCAAGACAACTGTGTGAAGAATGGAAAGAGATCGAGCTGGCTGCCTCCGACAGCGGAGATAAAGCACCGCTGTGTTTCTGCCACGGAGATTACCAATATCATAATATTCTGCGGCAGGACCGTGGATTTTTCCTGGTGAATTTCGAAAAATGTCAGGCAGACGGGCCGGTGAGAGACCTGTATCTGCTGTTGCGAAAGCTTTTGGAAAAAAGTGAATGGGATGCCGAATGGGGCAGAGTGCTTCTGGCGGCTTACGAAAGTGTACGGCCGTTAAAGCCCTATGAGAGACAGGATCTGTTCTACCGCCTGTCCTATCCTGAAAAATTGTGGAAGATCGTAAACTTTTATTATAATTCCGGCAAGGCCTGGATCCCGGAGAAGAATCAGGAGAAACTGGACCGCCTGTTGGAACAGGAAGCGGCCAGAAAGAAATTCCTGAAACTGCTGCAAAGATAAAAGCCGGGCAATGAACGGCAGACAACGGAAGAGACGTTGCGGCAGGATCGCAGCGTCAGGAGACAAAGGAGAAGCAAAAACGTTGAAAAGATTCGAAGACAAAAAGTATTCGAAAACGAAACAGACAGTGGTAATCCTTTCGCTTGTGACAGCAATGTCATTTGCTGGATGCGGGCAGACAGCATCCTCCGGGACGGCGGCAACACCTGCGCCAACGGCACAGGCAGAGCGGATAGATACCGGCTTTGTTGTCACCAATCCGGACAGCTATGATTCCGCAGATACGGCGGTACTGGTGGATATCAATAATGTTGACAACACTGTCACACTGTTAAATCTGGATCTGGGCAAACGTTACACGCTGTCCATGGACGGAACAACGCGGTTCGCAGATAAATATGGAAAGGCAATTTCCCTGAGTCAGCTGCAGGAGGGGGACATCGTGGATGTGACTTTTTTGAAAAGTCAGAAGCATCTGACCTCCATGCAGCTGGCGCAGACAGCATGGCAGTATGAAGATGTGGAGCACTACGAGATGAATACCGTGCGAAATGAGGTGGCCATCGGGGAAGAGGTGTTCCAGTTGTCCAGGGATACCCAGTATTTTTCCCAGGGACACAGCATTGAAAAAATGGATCTGAATCCCGCAGATATTCTGACATTTCGTGGAATCGACAGTACGGTACTCAGTGTAACGGTAGAAAAGGGCCACGGATATCTGCGTCTGGTCAATGATGAGAACTTCATCGGTGGCTGGCTGGAGATCGGACAGACCCAGATCGTCCGGATCACGGAGGACATGCTGGTGACGGTGTCAGAGGGAAGCTATCAGGTAGATATCAGCTATAACGGCGGTGGTGGCACGAAAAATGTCGTGATCAACCGCAACGAGGAAACAACACTGGATATCGGTGATCTGGAAGTGGCAGAGGCACAGTACGGTATGGTGCTGTTTTCCCTGAATCCTTCCGATGCAGAATTGTATATCGATGGAAGTCAGGTGGATGCTTCCCAGCCGGTCACGCTGGAATACGGTATTCATCAGATCATAGCGAAGGCGGACGGCTATAAGTCGCTTACACAGTATCTCAGGGTGGGGCAGGAATCCGCGGGAGTGGATGTCCAGCTGGATAAGGCGGACTCCGACAGTGAAGACAGTACGGAAAGCAGCAGTTCTTCCAGCTCTTCCGCAACGGAATCTACCTCCACCGCAGATACGACTACGACCTATTACCGCGTGCATATTGATGCTCCGGAAAATGTGGAGGTATATCTGGACGGCAACTATGTGGGAATTTCCCCCTGCAGTTTTAAGAAGACCCCAGGAAGTCATGTGATCACCCTGCGAAAATCCGGTTATGAAACCAGAAGTTATACGGTACAGGTGGATGAAGAAGAAAAGGATGTATCCTACTCATTTGTAGACCTGACGGCCAGCTCTTCATCGACAGAATGATCCTTTCCGGGAGGGGAAGAAATGCCGTAAATATGCGGAAAAACCTTGACAAAAGGGATAAAAACAGATATATATATGTATAGACGTTTCAAAAGAACTATTTTCGAGCGTAAAATTAATAACGAAAACTCATTACAGGAGGAGTTCAATATGAACAAAACAGAATTAGTTGCAGCTATGGCTGATCAGGCAGGTCTTTCCAAGAAGGACGCAGAGAAGGCATTAAAGGCATTCACCGATGTTGTTGCTGAAGAGTTAAAGAAGGATGGTAAGGTTCAGTTAGTTGGCTTCGGTACTTTCGAAGTATCCAGCAGAGCAGCTAGAGAGGGTAGAAATCCTCAGAGCGGCGCACCTATGAAGATCGCTGCTTCCAAGGCTCCTAAGTTCAAGGCTGGTAAGGCATTAAAGGATATGCTGAACGCATAATAGAAGCTGAATTTTCAGAGACTCGATAGGACAACCTTTCGGGTCTCTTTTGTTTTTCAGAAACGGATGATCGTGAGGTTAAAAGCATGAGATTAGACAAATATTTGAAGGTATCCCGACTGATCAAGCGCCGTACTGTGGCTAATGAAGCCTGCGACAGCGGCAGAGTGCTGATCAATGATAAGCCGGCAAAGGCATCCGCCAATGTCAAAGAGGGAGATATCATTTCCATCTCTTTCGGCAACAAGGAAGTAAAAGTCGAGGTCCTGGATGTACAGGAGACCGTGAAAAAAGAAGAAGCCAAAGAACTTTTCCGTTATATATAATATCAGGTTCTCTATGTATAAATTTCCACATTTTCCCATACAATACATTGTAAGTCCGGTTCCGGAAGGAGCGGAGGATGGGAGGCTATGGAGAGAATGGAAGATTTAAACGCGACAGGACGTATGCATAAAGTGACCATGACCAACAGACGGACATGTACCGTGAATGGGGTAAATGACGTCCTTTCCTTTGATCTGCGGGAGATCCTGCTGGAGACGGAACAGGGGATGCTGATGATCCGTGGCAACGAGCTCCATGTGAACCGCCTGACATTAGACAAGGGGGAAGTGGATATTGACGGCCGGATCGACAGCCTTGTATATTCGGATACCGCAGCATCCGGAGAAAAACAGGAATCCTTCCTGGGCAGGCTGTTCCGCTGATGGATGAAAATGTTTTTCTGCTGCATTCCTTTCTGCTGGGTGTGGGGATCACTTTTCTGTATGATATTCTGCGGATCCTGCGAAGAGTGTTCGCTCACAGTACCAGCATGGTATCTCTGGAAGATCTGGCATTCTGGATCTACTGTGCGGGAAAGGTCTTTCTGCTGATGTTTCATGAAAGTAACGGGAACCTGCGATGGTTTGCCGTGCTGGGGGCATTGGCGGGAATGTACCTGTATCACAGGACAATCAGTCCCTTTTTTGTAAAGTATGTGGCACTGGGCCTGAATACTCTTCTGCACCCAATCCGGAAAGCCTTGCGGATAACGGGAAATTGGCTGAAAAAGCAGTTGACTATACTTAGGAAAATGCTTAAAATATTCATTAAAAGGAGATGCGCGTATGGCAAGAAGAAAAGCAGCCTACCGCAAGAGACACCAGAACCGGTTCAGTATGTTCCTGGTGACCCTGGTCGTGTTGATGATCATGGTGGTCGTTGCGGTGCGGAGCGTGGAATTACAACAGAAGATTGCGGGCTATGATACCCAGATCGCAAGCCTTGGCGCGCAGATCGAAGCAGAGCAGACCAGAGCGGAACAGATCGAGGAATTCGGTAAGTACACTCAGACGAAAGCTTATGTGGAAGAGGTGGCGAAGGATAAGCTGGGACTGGTATACGAAGGTGAGATCCTTTTTCAGGAAGACAATTAAGCAGGGAAACTGTTTCTCAACAGTGAACCTGCTTTTTTTGTCGCAAAAAATGAAGTCTCTCCCTCCCTCGATTTGACAAAAGGAAGAGGAAAACTGCCCTATAATCGTGAAAACAGAAAGGGGAGGATGCCATGATCATAGGGAAAAAGGAGCAGGAACGGCTGGAGAGAGAACAGTGTGCACAGATCTCACTGCTGTGCAGACAGAAACTGATGGGATATGCGGAGAGTTTTGAGGAACTGGGGAAGAGCTTTCGGCAGGAGATACAGATTACAGGAGAGGACAGGCAGAATATTCTGGAAAAATGTATGCTGTGGCAGAGCAGACAGATCATGGGAGACCATCTGCAGGAAGTGGCCCGGATCATGGAACGGGTGGCAGGAGAGGAACTGGGGTATTGTCCGCTGGAAGAGAAAAAGAGGAAAAGCCTGGTACAGGCGCTCAAGAGTGAAGGGATCATCGCCAGAGACCTCTGCTATGTGGAGAAGGACGGCAGCAGCTCCGGGACAGAAGCAGGGATCAGTATGACACTGTCCACCGAAAAAAGGCACTATAAGGCGGCACAGGTGGCGGACATGCTGACGGTATTATTGGGAAAAAAGCTGCAGGTCTCTTCAGGAAGCCCTTATCTCGTGGAGCAGGAGCCGCATTGTTTTCTGTTCACAGAGGAACCGAAATACATAGCACTGACGGGGGTGAGCCGGGCGGTAAAAGAAGGGGAGAAAGTCTCGGGGGATCAGTATGCCACCATGGAATCGGAAAAAGGGAAGCTGATCCTGCTGTTGTCTGATGGGACAGGCTCCGGGGAGGATGCCAGCCGGGGCAGCGGCAGAGTCATGGATCTCATGGAAAAAATGCTGGAGGCGGGCTTCGGGACCGAGGCATCTGTGAATCTCCTGAATTCCGCGTTGTATGCGCAAAATGAAGAGGACGATCACCCTACGATAGACCTTTGCAGCCTGGATCTGTATACCGGCGAATGTGAGATCTGCAAGGTGGGCGGTGTTGCCACGTTCTGGAAGACCTCCGGAAGGGTTCTCTGTGTCGGCGGCGAAAGCCTGCCGTTAGGTATTTTTCAAAAAGTGCAGATAGAACGACAGATGTGTCAGATCCGGCCGGGAGATCTGCTGGTCATGATGACGGACGGGGTTCTGGATATGATGGAAGACGGGGAAGAGCGCATGGCACAGGTGCTGGAAGGGCTGCAGGAACAGAACCCGCAGGAGATCGCAGAGAAAATATTGTCCTATGCCATCTGTGCCTCAAAGGGACGGATTCGGGACGATATGACGGTATTTGTGCTCTGCCTGTGGGAAAACACGTGATGCCGCCTTGATTTTTCCCCATAATTAGGATAGAGTAAAAACATGAATACATGGATGGATACGCGAGAAAAAGTATTTGCATATATCAGAGAGCATCACATGCTGCAGGCCGGCGACCGTGTGGTAGCCGGTGTTTCTGGAGGGGCAGACTCGGTTTGCCTCTTATTTTTGTTGCTGGAATGGCAGAAGGAAGTACCTACAGACATTGCCGTAGTGCATGTGGATCACGGCATTCGCGCGGAGGCCGGAGAAGATGCCCGGTATGTGGAGCAGCTCTGCGAGGAGAGAGGAATCCCTTTTTTCCTGACCATGGCAGAGGTAAGGAACAGAGCCCGCATGGAGAAAATCTCTGAGGAAGAAGCCGGGCGCAGAACGAGATATGAGGCGTTTGAAAAGGCGGCAAAGGAGTGGGGAGCCACGAAGATCGCAGTGGCCCACAACAGCAATGACCGCAGCGAGACCCAGCTGTTCCATTTGTTCCGGGGCAGTGGAATCCGGGGACTGGCCAGCATTTTGCCTGTGAGAGATCGGATTATACGACCGCTCCTGTGTCTGGAACGGTGGGAGATCGAGAAGTTTTTACAACAGCGGGGAATTGCCTATTGCAAGGATGCCACCAATGAGGAGGATGACTACACCAGAAATCGTATTCGGCATCATATTTTGCCTTATGCGGAGCAGAATATTGTAAAGGGGTGTGTAGCGCATATGAATCAGACGGCGGAACTGCTGGCGGAGACGGAGGACTATCTGGAACTGCAGACAAAAGAAGCAGCTGGCCGATGTATCCGGGCAACGGACGGTGACGGAGAGTCCGCAGAGACGGGGGACAGCCGGAACGCGGTGATCTGTATTGCGGTGGAACCGTTTCTGGCGCTGCATTCTGTGATCCGTAAGCGCCTCTTGTATGAAGAAGTGAAGCAATTGTCTCCCGGGCAGAAAGACATCACTTACCAGCATATTCAGGAGCTGCTGACCTTGTTTACCAGGGAAGGCAACCGGCAGATCTGTCTTCCGTTCGGCATCCGGGGTAGACGGCAATATGAGGAAGTCCTGCTGACAGTAGAGAGGACAGGCAGGGAGCTTTTGGAGAAGACGGAAGTGGCTGAGAAATATCAACCAACTCTGCAGCTGTCTCCCGGACAGACAGGGACAGTGGAATGTGAAGTGGGAACGGTGGAATACTGTGTGTGTGACCTGGCCGCTGCCCATGAAAAAAACCAAGAAGTTCCCACAAATCAGTATACGAAATGGTTTGATTATGATAAAATAAAAAAATGTCCGGTGATACGGACAAGAAAGCCGGGTGATTATCTGACCATTGCTGACGGCAGAGGCGGGATGATCCATAAATCGCTGAAAAGTTATCTGGTCGATCAAAAGATCCCACAGGCGGAACGCGACAGACTGCCGATCCTGGCAGAGGGAGAGCATGTACTGTGGGTCGTGGGATACCGTATCAGCGAATATTATAAAGTAACGGAGAATACAAAACGTATTTTAAAGGTACAATTAATAAGAAAGGAGTTCGCTTAAAAGCGAAAAGACAAAAGAAAATGGCAGAGCATATCAGAGTACTGTTGACAGAAGAGGAAGTAGATAAGAGAATTCAGGAGATCGGTGAGCAGATCAGCAAGGATTATGCGGGTAAGCAGGTACACCTTGTATGTGTACTGAAGGGTGGCAGCTTTTTCATGTGTGAACTGGCAAAGCGTATCACTGTTCCCGTATCTCTGGACTTTATGTCCGTATCCAGCTATGGCAGCGATACCAAGTCCAGCGGTGTAGTCAAGATCGTGAAGGATCTGGACGAATCTCTGAAAGATAAGGAAGTTATTGTAGTAGAGGATATCGTGGACAGCGGAAGAACCCTGAGCTATCTGCTGGAGATGCTGAAGGACAGAGGTCCGGCTTCTTTACGTCTGTGCACCCTGTTGGACAAACCCGAGAGAAGAGTGATCGATGTCCATGTGGATTATACCGGATTTAATATTCCCGATGAGTTTGTAGTGGGCTATGGTCTGGATTATGATCAGAGATATCGTAATCTGCCTTACATCGGTGTGGTAGAATTCGATTAAGCGATACAAAGATGTAGGAGGCCCGTGAAGTTGAAACAAAACGGCAAAACAATCAATTCATATTTTATATTTATCATACTTCTGCTTCTGGTGATCTTCGGCCTCAACCTGTTGAACAACCGTACAGATGAATACACCAAGGCGGAGTTCATTGCGGATCTGGATGCCGGCAATGTATCGGAAGTCGTGGTGCAGCCCAACGGAGAAGCACCTACCGGATATCTGGAGATCCAGATGAAGAACGGTGTATCTCATAAGCTGTACGCAACGGACATTACAGAACTGGAGACCCTGGTACGTGAGTATGGGTTTGATCCGATGGTCAATGACATTGAAAGGGAGAACTGGTTCCTGACCTATATGCTGCCGATGCTGGTCGTGCTGGCGGTGGGAATTTTCCTGTTCATGATGATGAATGCCCAACAGGCAGGCGGCGGTAACGGCAAGATGATGAACTTCGGCAAAAGCCGCGCCAAGATGACACTGGGTGATAAGAGTGTCACATTCGCTCAGGTAGCCGGTCTGAAAGAGGAAAAGGAAGAACTGGAGGAGATCGTTGATTTCCTGAAGGAGCCGGGAAAATACACCGGTGTCGGAGCCAGAATCCCCAAGGGTGTCCTGTTGGAGGGCCCTCCCGGAACCGGTAAGACCTTGCTAGCCAAGGCAGTGGCCGGAGAAGCCGGAGTACCGTTCTTCAGCATTTCCGGATCCGATTTCGTGGAAATGTTCGTTGGTGTGGGCGCTTCCCGTGTGCGTGACCTTTTTGAAGAAGCAAAGCATAATGCACCTTGTATCGTATTTATCGATGAGATCGATGCCGTGGCAAGACGGCGTGGTACCGGTATGGGCGGAGGACACGATGAGAGAGAGCAGACCCTGAACCAGTTACTGGTAGAAATGGACGGTTTCGGCGTCAATGAGGGCATTATCGTTATGGCGGCCACCAACCGTGTGGATATTCTGGATCCTGCAATCCTGCGTCCCGGTCGTTTCGACCGTAAGGTAGCGGTGGGAACCCCGGATATCGGTGGCAGAGAAGAGATTTTGAAAGTACATGCGAAGAACAAACCTCTGGGGGATGATGTGAATCTGCAGCAGATCGCTCAGACTACTGCAGGCTTCACCGGAGCGGATCTGGAGAACCTGCTGAACGAAGCGGCCATTATCGCGGCGAAGGAGAACCGCTCCTTTATCGCACAGAAGGATATCAAGAGAGCCTTTATCAAAGTGGGAATCGGTGCGGAGAAGAAGAGCCGTATCATTTCCGACAAGGAGAAGAAGATCACTGCATACCACGAAGCAGGCCATGCGATCCTGTTCCATGTACTTCCGGATGTGGGACCGGTCTATACCGTATCCATTATCCCGACCGGAGTGGGAGCTGCCGGTTATACCATGCCCCTGCCGGAAAAGGATGAGATGTTCGCCACCAAGAGCCGTATGCTCCAGGATATCATGGTATCTCTGGGAGGACGTATTGCGGAGGAGATCATCTTCGGTGATATCACCACAGGAGCTTCCAGCGATATCAAGAAAGCCACCAAGACGGCCCGCCGTATGGTGACCCGTTACGGAATGTCCGATCATATCGGTGTCATCTGTTATGATGATGACGATGATGAGGTCTTCATCGGTAAGGATCTGGCTCATGCCAAGGCTCACAGTGAAGAGATATCCGGCGAAATCGACAAGGAAGTCAAGAGTATCATCGATGACTGCTATACCAAAGCCAAGGATATTATCTTACAGCATGAGGATGTGCTGCATAGCTGTGCACAGCTGCTGTTGGAGAAGGAGAAGATCACCAGAGAAGAGTTTGAGGGTCTTTTCGTATAGGAAAAGGTTTTCGCGGGAGTTTCGTTGGATTGGTAGTATTGTACAAACTGGTTTTGTGAAAAATATACAAAAACGCATATGCACTTTTGTAATATTTGTGAATTTTGAGAATAGTCAAAAATAGGAGTGCATGCTATTATAATACTCGTAACCCCCCCAATACATTATATAGTTTTTTGCTATACCCCATAAGAAAGAAATACCTTCTCTAAAAAGGGCAGTCCTCCCAAGACTGTCCTTTTTACTGTCTAAAAATCGCTGAATAAAGAGGCGGGCAGTTGTCAGATGTAAGGAAAAAGGGTATAATAAATAGAGCTTTTGAGCTTGGGACATGTCACACTGCCGGAGCGCACAAGACAACAAAGCACTTTGGCAGAAGCAGTGTCATAATATAGATAGTAAGACATTAGTCTCAGAAAGGGTAGATACTATGGATCTGGAGCTATTACGTCGAACAGAATATAATCAGCAATACATTGCGGCCATGAGACCTGTATTTAACAGGAGAGCACTTTTTACAGATACCAGTGCGGAATATGTGATTCCGGAAGAGCCGGCCTGTTTTTCCGAAGTGACGATCCGCTTCCGGACCGCCAGAAATAATGTGGACAGAGTGTTCCTGGTATGCGGCGGACAGAAGCATCTTATGGTACGTGTGGAGAGCAAAAATGATTTTGACTATTATGCCTACGTAATGCGTCTGGATGATCAGAAGGTATCTTATTATTTTGAGGTGCAGACCGGCAGAATTACCGGCATCTTTGATATGCGGGGCCTGGTGCAGGAAGTTAATGAATATTATGATTTCATTATCATTCCCGGTTTCCACACCCCCGACTGGGCCAAGGGAGCGGTTATGTACCAGATCTATACGGATCGTTTCTGCAATGGAGATTCTTCCAATGATGTGTTGACCAATGAATATTGCTACATCGGAGAACCGGTACACCGCGTAGAGGACTGGGGACGTTATCCCGCACAGATGGATGTCCGTGAGTTCTACGGCGGAGACCTGCAGGGTGTGCTGGATAAGATGGACTACCTGCAGGATCTGGGAGTTGAGGTGATTTATTTTAATCCTCTGTTTGTCTCCCCTTCCAACCACAAATACGATATTCAGGATTATGATTATATTGATCCTCATATTGGAAAGATTGTCAGTGATGAAGGGGATCTGCTTCCCGACGGACAGCGGGAGAACCGTTTCGCTTCCCGTTACATTGACCGTGTGACTAACAAGGCGAATCTGGAAGCCAGCAACGAGCTGTTTGCTCAGGTGGTGGCAGAGGCACACCGCAGAGGTATGAGAGTCATTCTGGATGGCGTGTTCAATCACTGTGGTTCCTTTAATAAATGGATGGACAGAGAGCGCATCTATGAGAATGCGGAAGGATATGACAAGGGTGCCTATGTCAGTGCTGACAGCCCTTATCGGAATTACTTTGATTTCCACAATCAGGCAGCATGGCCCTATAACAATTCCTATGACGGATGGTGGGGACATGACACACTGCCGAAGCTGAACTACGAGGGATCCCAGGAACTGATGGACTATGTCCTTCATGTAGCGAAAAAATGGGTATCTCCGCCCTACAATGTGGATGGATGGAGACTGGATGTGGCAGCTGATCTGGGTCACAGTCAGGAATTCAACCATCATTTCTGGCAGGAATTCCGGAAAGCGGTAAAAGAGGCCAATCCGGAGGCTATTATTCTGGCAGAGCACTACGGCAATACCAGAGACTGGCTGCAGGGCAACGAATGGGATACTGTCATGAACTACGATGCATTCATGGAGCCCGTGACCTGGTTCCTCACCGGTATGGAGAAACACAGCGATGACTACCGGGAGGATCTGCTCGGCAATTCCGAGAGCTTCTGGGGTGCTATGCGGCATCATACCTCCAGTTTCTCCATGCCCAGCTGGCAGGTGGCAATGAATGAACTGTCCAACCATGACCATTCCCGTTTCCTGACGAGAACAAATCATAAGGTGGGACGTACCAATACACTGGGACCCCAGGCTGCGGAACAAGGTATCAATAAGGCAGTCTTCCGGGAAGGCGTTGTGATCCAGATGACATGGACGGGTGCTCCTACAATCTATTACGGAGATGAGGCCGGTGTCTGTGGTTTCACAGATCCTGACAACCGCAGAACATATCCTTGGGGACATGAGGATCAGGTGCTGCTGGCATTTCATAAGGACATTATCCGCCTGCGCCGGGAGAACGAGGAGCTGCGGATCGGCTCCTTGAAAATGCTGGAAAATGACTACAACTTTATTTCTTACGGACGTTTTAACCGCAAGGGACAGTGTGCGATCCTGATCAACAATAACAATCATCCCATCACCAAAGAGATTCATGTGTGGGAGATCGGAACCCCTAAGACAGGTAAGATGAAAGTGATCCTGCAGTCCAGGGATGACGGGTATTGCATGGAAGGTGCGGAGTATGAAATCAGGGCAGGCAAGGTTCTGATCGAGATGCCACAGACCTCGGCAACGATCCTGAAATACGTAGAAGAATAAATATATGTAACTATTCAGAACACCATTCGCAAAACCGCCTCTGCGAGGCTTCCTTTTTGCGAATGGTGGTTACTTCGCCCTATAAATAGTATCAAATGCTCTTACGAATGCAAGCATTCGACGCTCATTCGATACTATTTACATGGCTCTGAATAGTTACAAATACAAAAGACAGAGAGGATATTCGATGTTCACCATCATTATTACCCTGCTGTTGCCGCTGGTATCCATTGGAATCTGGCGGCAATCTATTTTAAAAAATAACAAAAAAAGCGGACAGTCTGTCACGATCGGGAAGGGAGAATATGTCCTTCGTTATCTTACCTGCCTGCTCTGTATGCTGGTCATTCCCTGGATCCTGTTGTCGCTGACCGGCAATGACGGCAATACGATCTTGAGAAAGCTGTTGGAATCCAGAGAATATGCAGTGAAAGTTCTATGTCTGGAGATCAGCATGATGCTGGTCTATGCCATTGCAGAATTGTTCGTGGAAGAAGCGAAAGCTGGAAAGCATGAGAAGATCCGGAGCGTCCTGAGTAAGATTACCGATAGCAAGGCGTGGAGCGTATTTCGCAAATACATAGGACCGGTGGCAGTACTGGCATTGACAGTGCTGGTGGTGTGTCTGAATTTCAGCATGATGTCCGACCGCGTACTGTGGGGGGATGAGGCGTTTTCTGCGAATACGGCCCACAAGGATGTGGATGGCATTTTGCAGGTATTGTATTACTGGGACAATCATCCGCCACTGTATTATTACTGGCTGAAATTATTCGGGACCCTGTTCGGATATAAGGTACCGGTATTCCACCTGGCCTCTCTGGTGCCCTTCGTGATCGGGATCGTACTGGCACTGACCGTTGTGCGGAAACATTTCGGAATGCTTGCGGCAACATTTTTTGTGATGATCTCCGGTCTGGGACAGGCGTGTCTGGAGTACAATCTGGAAGTCCGCATGTATGCGCTGGCTTTCCTGTGTGTAATGGGTTGCTTCTATTGTTCCTACAGAGTCATTGCTGACGGCAGCAGGAAGACCTGGGCAGGCATGGTGCTGTGGGCACTGGCAGCAGCGTATTCTCACTATTATGCACTGGTGGCTGTAGGCATTATGATGTTTTTCACCGGAGTGGCCGTATGGATCAAATACCGTGGGAAAACATGGATAAAGGGTGTTCTGGCCATCGTAGCATTTTTCATAGGTTATGCACCCTGGCTATATTTCTTCTATGCCGGCTTGAAAAATGTCAGCAGAGGCTGGTGGATGACAGAGATCCTGGGACTGGACCAGAGTCTGGAGATCGTTATGGGCGGCAGAGGGATGAATGGTATCGTATTCCCGTTGGTGATTCTGTTTCTGGTGGTGACCCTGGCAGTGGATTCTTCTGTATTCTCTGTGGAAAAAGACGGAGTACATATGCAGAAGCCTTCTGTGAGAAACTGGTCTGACAAGACATATGCCATGGCAGTGGGAGCCTGCACAATCCTTGGAACTTTGGCATTTGCTTATTTGTTAAGTGTTGTTATGGCACCGATGCTGGCACAGAGATATCTGTATCCGTTAAGCGCGGTGGCAATCGTCATGCTGGCGGTGGGCAGCAGCCGTGTGCTGGAACTGGCTGCAGAGCTGGAGAAGAAGTCCTGGAAGGGCCTGGAGGCTGTAAGCAGAATTGTGCTGGCGGTATTGCTGGTAGTATTATTCGGCCTGGGAATTCAGAACTATCGGGAATGCTATGACAGCTATGAACAGCAGAAGGTGGAGACCGAAAAGACACTGGATCTGATCGGTACCCCCGATGAGGATGTAAATATGGTCACGAATGGTGTAAAACATCTGGGTTGGACCGTGCTGTATTATTACTATCCGGATAATGAAATCGTGAACGGAGATTACAACCAGGCGGATTCCGACAGGTTCTGGTATTTTACACCGACCGAACTTGGCGCAGATGCCATCGCCGGATTGCAGCAGGATGGATATCAGGTGACCGATTATGGACTGATGCAACTGTCGCAGTATCCTTTCTATTTATATTATATTGAAGCAGTTCAGCCTGCGCCATTCGCAAAGTTGCGTTAGCACGCTTTTTCGTCACTTCGTGACTACTTTTGCTCATAGATTGGCGCTCTGCTCATAGGATGACAGAATTGACGCTTTGTGTGCGAGCACCCAATCGTCGCTTCTGTCATCCTATGGCTGAACTTTTACACTAAAATAATAAAAACATCTTGCAATTTGTGTGAACATATGCTACAATTTCACATTGTTAAGGCACTCTTGCCTGACATGGATGGATTCCCGAGTGGCCAAAGGGGACAGACTGTAAATCTGCTGCAATTTGCTTCGGTGGTTCGAATCCACCTCCATCCATTCGCACATTTATATAAATGTGTGATGCGTCCGCTGGTGTGGCGGAATAGGCAGACGCAAGGGACTTAAAATCCCACACGTATATTCCACACAATATCGTGCAAACCCCTGATTTTACTGGGTTTCCAGAAAATCAAAAAATTTTAATTTGTTCATCCATCGGAAATATCCCTCCAAATATCAGGGAAAAACCCTCCGATTGATGTATATACACACCATGCTGGTGTGGCGGAATAGGCAGACGCAAGGGACTTAAAATCCCTCGGGGGCAACTCCGTGCCGGTTCAAGTCCGGCCACCAGCAGTATGGCATGAGGAAGAATCCCGGTTAGTTTGCCGCTGCTCGGGGTTCTTTTTCTTTGTAATTTGGTATAATTCCTGCTATCGCATTTGCAGATATAACCTTGTTCTTATAGTTCAGATGAGCATAGATATTCATGGTGGTGGAAATATTACTGTGTCCCAGCCATTCCTGAATTGCTTTCATGTCTATACCGCTGTCATATAAAAGCGTAGCACAGCTATGGCGTAAATCATGGAATCTGATATGCTTCAGCTCATTCTTGTCACAGATAAGCCTAAAGTGCTGTGTGACAAAATTCGGCTTAATTAAATTCCCCATAGGATCTACATTGATATATTCTCTGAACTCCTTGTTATAGGAATCACCAAACAGTTTAGCATTATGCTGCTGATTACGCAGCAGCTTAACAAGTAGCTCTTCCAACTGAGGTACCAGAGGTAAAGACCTGTTACTGGATTTGGTTTTCGGTTTGTCCTTCTTTATCATTTTCAGCTTGCCATCAATGCAGGACTCAACGACGACGTGCTTTACGCTGATTGTCTTACGGACAAAATCAATGTTCTTCCATTTCAAACCAATAATCTCACTTCTACGCATCCCATAATAACTTGCAAAAATAACAATCTGTTCGAGAGGATCTCCGCGAAAAACCCGGAACATCTGATCCAACTCTTCAGCATTGTAAATACTGCCGACAAAAACTTCTTTAATAGGCTTTTTAACACGATCAGCGGGATTGCAGTTTATGGTTCCGTCTATATACAATTCCTGCAATGCCTTTCGTATATTTGCGTGTCTGTGGATTACAGTATTTGCAGATACTTTTCTGGTATCCATTAAATAATCGTAATAATCCTTTATCAGCTGTGGGTTTTTCTCAAGATCTGACAGAGTAAAACCTTTTTCCAAAAAATAAGGATAAACGGAACTTTCAATGCCACATTGATATCCAGCGAAGGTATCTTCATCTACCGAATGTCTCATGGATTTAAGCCAGAACAGCATATAATCACAAAATAAAATCTGATCGACTGGTTGTAGCATGAGATTAGGGTTTACGGGCGGAATTACCCTTTTTTTCTTATTTCCCTGTTTGTTCGTATTCTTGAATGAAGTAAGATTCACATCGGGTTTATCCATAGTGGTTTCAGAAAAACCATTCAGATTACGATTATCTGACTGATGTGCAGCAACATCAGTATCTAAACTACTTAATTCTTCCGGATTCACTTCCTTTCCTTGCTCAGCAGCCATTTCAGGCGGTGTAAACTCTTGACGTGCTTGTTGGAGCATTCTTTCGGCATTTCTTGCATTTCCTCTGATTTTCAGGCCGGTAGAGATTTGTTTTGTCTTTCTCTTTCCATTTGCATCCTTATAACTCAGAATAATCTGGTAAATACCGTTTTGCTCCCTCAGATGACCTGCTACCATATATATTTCCTCCTTTTGGTAGTCTCAGCTCATCTGCCATGACAAGAGCATTATAGCATACCTAAAATGAAATTAGAAAGGTATCTGCAAATATTCCAAAACATAAATTTTTGGTATTTTATAGATACGTCCGATACAAACAGATTTAATCTGCTTTTCTTTCACAAGCTTATAGGCTGTTTTGGTGCTGATGCCGAGCATGGAAGCAAGCTGTTCTACGGTTACTACATCAGGGTAGTTTTCAAAAATAGATTTATTTGTATTTTTCATAGTGAATCCTCATAAATGATAGGTTATACACATATCTCCCGTCACCGCTTCCTGCGCCCTTTTAGGCCGCGTAGTATGGCTGCACTATGTACAGTTAGTCTATCCGCAGTAATTGTACGAACAGAACCCGTATACATGACGGTATATGCTCTTCAGTTGTCATAGAGCAATGATCGTAATCACGACCACCTGTAGAATAAATACAGAGAAACTTATAAAATACTTGAAAAAATTTATAGACAATTTGTAGATGAGAAAATAAAGAAGTATGATTAGATGAAAAAGGAATTCAATTTAGAGGAAACTAGGAATAAGCTCGTAATAAGAAAACTTTGTGCTATTAGTAAGTGCCATATTATACGTATTTTTGAGCAATATGTAATATTAATAAGAACTATAGCTCCTTTTAAATAGAGAAAGAAAATAATACAATTTTTTATGTAACTAATGTTTATATAAATTATCAAAAGGAGGAAATGTATGAAACGTGTTTTTTTAATGCTTGTAACTGCTATGTTAGTATTAAATTGTAGCATGAATGTGTGCGCAGAAGAAGGAGTAACTGATGAAATTGTAGAGGAAAACAAAGAATTGGAAACAAAAGTTGTTGCAACTGACATAAAAACGATTAGGTTAGAGCAAATAGGACAGCCGACAATTCCAGGAACACCTTTTAATGGAAGTTTAGTACAAGACGCTGAGGTGATTTATCGGATAAGATATAAAGTTACTGCTAAAACAATTAATAATCAGATAGTGACGAATAGAGCTATCAATAATATTGTCTATACAGGACCAGTAAAAGGATCAAAATTTACCAATATAGATAGTCGAGGAATCGGATATATCGATATTGATGTAAGAGGAGCACACAATATTACTATATATTGCCATTTGAAATCATCAAGTGTTAAATCAAATACAATAAGTTCAAACTTGGCAACGCAAGCAAAATATGAGAAAACATTTTATTGTACTGGATATAATACAGCAGTTGAGGAGGATTGGACAGGTGCAAAAATCAGTATAGCAAGCTTGGGAAATGATACTTATAGAAGCGATTTTTTAGATAATGTAAAGCTTAATGGATCTGGTAAGGCAGAAAATGGCAAGTATATTCACTATGATAGCAAGACTAATACATATAGTTATACAAGTCCGGTTACTGCTAGTGGAACAACTCCTACGGTAGGGAGGACTATTGCTGTCGATCCATCCTATATTCCTAGATATCCAGTAAATGGGGTGTGGAAAAGAGCTACAGTATCGATTGCAAATGTTGGGACAAGGACAGCTGAAGATGGAGGCGCAGCAATAAATGGATATCACATAGATGTTTACATGGGACTTGGAAAAAAAGCAATGCAAGGCTGGTCAAGTCAAAATCGTGCTGTTACTCTATTATCGATAAAGTGATAAAAGTTATATTATTGCGGCATCTACTATGATGCCGTATTTAATTGTGGGTTTTAGCCTGTTGAGTGCATCGGAGTTTCTCCGTTGGGAAAAAATACATCACTTGCTTTGCGGGTGGTGATTTACGATTCATATATAGACATAATAATAATTAATGTTTAGAATAAGCGTATACATGTGAGTGATGTAGATATAATGAAGGGAAGTCTAGAATGAAAAATTTTAATATTAAAGTATTAATAATATGTATGGTAATTTCGTTTCTGTTAATGGGGTGTGGGAAAATAGACAAAGAGAACAATTCAACTACTAAAAAATGGGACAAAGAGACCAACGTAATTTATGATATGAATGTGGGGGAAATGAATCGAATCAAAGCAAACGATGGTAATGTGATTTTTTCCTTTGTCGATCAAAATACGGAGTATTTTTATTATACTTCTTGTAACTCAGAATGCCACTCAGTGGAATTGTTTCAAGTAGATATGGTGAAAGAGGATGTGTTGGATTACTGTGTGGATGCGAATGGGAATATTTTTTACTTGGAACTTGAAGTACAAGATAATGGAGAAAACATTTATTTAAAAAAGACTGGATTAGATAAGAATATAGAAATATTGGATTGGATGAACGATTTTCATAGAGGTGAAATGGATGATTGTTATCAATGGAAAATAATTTTGAAACCAGATGGGAATCTTCTGGTGTATTCTTTCTATGGAGTAATTTTGTTTGATCATTTAGGCAATAGACTGTATGAAACAAGCTGGGAGGAGCAAGAAATATATGTACTGACATATATAGACAATGATACAGTATTTGTGGAAGGGAGCGATAACTATGAACTTACTTTTTATACAATTAATTTGAAAACAAAAGAGAAAGTAAAATGTAGTAATATGCAGGATCCATTAATTGATTCCCTTATTAAGGATAAAGATAAAGGAATATATATTTGTACAACTTCTGGTTTATATCTTTATAATTTGAGTGAACATAATGGAAACTATGTGATTCAGTGGTCGGACTATGGGGTGGTCGGAGATAATATCTGTTGCTTTTACGAAGAAAATAATATAATTCACTGTGTCTTATATGAAAATAATATATTATTGGATATTGCATTTAAGACTAGTGAAACAGAAGATAATAAAACCAAGATTGTGCTTGGGTGTGTGGGAGAAAATGCACAATTGCATGAAGCGGTGGCTAGTTTTAATAATGAAAATAATGAGATAACAATTGTAATACATAATTATGACGAAGAGGACAAGAGTGAGGCGGTTAATCACCTGTATAATGATGTTTTAAGTGGAAAAGGACCTGATATTATTAATTTCTCAGCAGAGGATATAGATGAAAGAGAACTTGGACGAAGGAAATTATTAGAGAATCTCGTCCCGTATTTGGAGAAAAGTGATGTGATTGGGGAGGATGCTATCGTTGACTCAGTGTATCGGGCATTGTTAGAAAATGACAGCGTGTATATGTTGCCAACAAATTTTGCATTACATACATTGATAATAAAAGATAAATGGTGCAATAACAAAGAAAAATTTACCTTAGAGGAAGCTTTGCAGGCTGTTCAAGAAAGTGAAGAAGAGGGACTGATTTCACGGAACTATTTTTTATGGGGAGGAGCAACTAGCGGAGGATACTCTGACAAACCGGAAGATAAAAGACTGGAACAATATATAGAGATTGCAGAACAATTACCACAACAGTGGATGTTTCAGCCTGATTCATCATTGAGAAGAGAAGGAAAAATTCCTTTTGAACTTGTGTGTATAGGTGACATGCAGCAATATTTATATGAAAAATCTGTGTGGGGTGAGGATGCAGTTTTTACAGGATTTCCAGAAGCAGAGGGAAATGGAATGATAATTTGTCCAATAAACTGTTTTGGCATTAGTAGTCGAAGTGAACATAAAGAAGATGCATGGGAGTTTTTGGAAAGTTATTTTACTGAAGAGGGACAGAAAACAATTGCACCAAACTGGAAATTTTCTATACTAAAAGAGGTGCTGAAACAACAGCTTAGTGATAGTAGCAAACAGGAATATTATCAGACTTCGGATGGAAAAAGCGAGAAAATTCCTCTTTTGACATATGACATTGATGGGAAAAGTGAAAATGTTTATGCTGCACAAGATAGAGATATACAGGACATGAAGGAGATGATAAAAGGTGTTAAGGCGATGCAACGTAAGGATACACCAATAATAGGGATTATACAGGAGGAAACATTATATTATTTTGACGGACAAAAAAATATGAAAGAAATAATAACTACTATAAGAAACAGAATTAATATATATGAAAAAGAAAATAAGTGAAAGCAAGATAATAAAGCTTGAATAGAAACAGCTACGAGCACTCTGTATTATATAAGCTATTTGCATGGATAAATCGAATATATAGCATTTTTATGTTTAAAAATAATTTATATGTTATTTTAGAAAATTTTTGTGGAAAAATTCGTGTAGCATCATATGGATTGAAATCGTGCAAATTAAATGCCATTTACAGACACATAAAAAGTAAGCATATTGTTGGTGGGTAAGTTGGTGGGTAAGTGAGAAATGTAGGTTGACAGTGTTTCTATATCTATGCTATTCTACAAATGTTAATTGATTTTTATGCTTAACTTGTTATCAGGGAACGGAAAAGACTGGATTTACCGTTAATAATCTAGAATTTCAGTATTCTGGGTGAGTAAATCACCGATAACGGGGCATACGCTGTTTAAGATTGTACGCTGTGTCAAAGGAAAGCCTATGTAAAAGAGGCATTCTTTTGGCACTTTTTTTATTTTCGCAAAGATAATTTAATAATTTGTGGGCAGTACCACACGCAGTTTAGGAATGGAGCCATTGTGCAACCATTCCTTTTTTGTTGCCAGAAATTGCCCCCATAAGGGCTTATTCCGCATTGCGGCTGGATAAATAACCCTCAAAAGAGGAGAAAGAAAGGTGAAATGCAATGAATGAAACAAAGGTATTTGAAGACTCCTATAGTAGTGTCTTCAGAAGACAGGAGGATTTTCTTAGTTTTCTACACAGAATCATGGAAAATTCTTGCTGGAAAAGAAAAAAGGTAAATAACCTGAGGTTGTTACCGATTACTGCCGGAAGTGCGTTGGAAGATGAACTTCGCAGTCAGTATGCAGATGATGGAATTGATGAAGAGATCATCAGTGATACGGTTGCAAACACAGCACTTGTCTTAAAGAGTAAAGATGAAATCTATCCGATAAGAGACTGTGCGATCAAGAGCATACTTGAACGTGCAGGTATCCAGGGAAGCGGCCTTCGCAGAGTGGAGAGAAACGTCTATGCCAGAATCTTAAATGACATTCTGAAAGTCACGAAAGGTGAGGCATTACTCCGCATCAGTGAAGGAAAGCTCTCTGCGGTCTTAAGCGGTGATTGCAACGATTATGCAATTCTTGATATGGAGCAGATATTCCTTCATACCGTAGAGTATTTACAGAAGAATTTTTCCGGTTGCAGGTACATGGGCGGATTTTATGAACATGACATGGTATCAGCGATATGGACCATTGACGAAAAGGATCTTTTGGAAGCCTACAAAAAGGAACTTTCTGATAATGGAAAAACGGTAGATGACATGATCCCTATGGCGAGAGTCACTACATCTGATACCGGGACCTGTGGTGCGAACATCTATCCGATGCTGTTATGTGTAAAGGATGGTAAGAGCATTAACTTAGGTTCACCGCTGAAACTGATTCATAAAAACGGCAGTACCATGGCTGATTATGATGAACAGTTAAAGCAGCTCTATGGAAAGTATCAGCAGGCCATAGGAAAGCTCACAAAGCTTTTGGAGATCCGGATTGCAAATCCTATTAACTGCATGAAAGAAATGATGACAAAGATTGCGATTCCGAAAAAATACCAGGCAGAGGCACTGGAGCTATTCAAGGCGCAGAATGATGTCTGGTCAGCTACGGCGCATGATGTCTACCTTGGCATCTCTGAGGTTTTATTTATGCTGGAGTGCGAAGGGGCATCCGGAAGCCGTATTGCAAAAATGGAAGAACAGATCGCAAGAACAATTAGTTTAGACTGGGAAAAATATGATTTCCCTGAAATGTAAAGGAGAAAATTACAATGAATGAATTTAGAATGAAGTTAATGAAAGAGTTAAAGAAAATACTGGGTATAGGTTACAAGCTTACAGCAATTGATGTAGAAAAGAATAATGGAAAGGTTTTACATGGTATTGCAATCGTAAAAGAAGGCCAGAATGGTGGTCCTACCGTGTACGCAGACAGTTACTTCAAAAAGTATTCCGAAGGCGAAAATGATCTGGAACAAATGGCAACAAACATTTGTATGATGATTGCACATTGCTTTCAGGAAGAAAATTCGGGATTGCTTGAGAATATTATTACCTACGATAAAGTAAAGGATAACCTGAGAATAGCATTGTGTAATTATGAGGCCAATCTGGAGATGTTATCTAAGAGGCCGCATAGGCATGTACTGGATCTTGCCGTAACCGCTTTTGTGCATATTAAGGAAGTTGGTAAGCTTGGAAGCGGCAATCTGCAGGTTACGAACAGTCTGTTAAAAGCCTGGGGGGTATCTGCAGACGAAATGCTTGACACGGCAACAGTGAATACAATGAAGCTGGGTGAAAGCTATAATATTCTTGATATGCTTGAAGACAAAATGCAGCTTCCAGAGGATATAGATCTTTCGTTGTATGTGTTGACCACAAAAGACCAGAAGCTTGGTGCCAGCATGTTATTTAATTTTGATTTACTGGGGGAGATTGCAGATAAACTTGACAGTAACCTGTTTATCTATCCATCCAGTATTCACGAAGTTCTAGTGTATCCGGACAAAGATGATAAAGAGCAGAGAGTATATCATCGCAGCATGGTAGAGGAAGTAAACCAAGAATCGGTAGCACCGGAGGAAAGACTTTCCAACAGTGTGTATTACTTTGATCGTAAAGAACGTGAACTGAGGATTGATTACCAGGGAAAACCGCTGAGTGAATTAGCTTCATAGAACCTAAAGAATAATGATTTACGGAAAAGAGAAGGAATCCCCTTCTCTTTTCTGTTACAGGAAAAGGAGAATGAGTATGAGTCTTAATTTAACGTACAAGGCAGAAGTCGTTGTAGATATTTCCAACCTTACAAGAGAGGAATGGCTTACTTACCGTAAAAAAGGGATCGGTGGCAGTGATGCTGCAGCAATTTTGGGAGTATCCCCGTTTACAACCAAGAAAGACCTCTATTTCGATAAGACTGGGAAAAAACCTGTCATCGAGGATGAGGGCAACTGGGTAGCCATGGAGGTAGGACACAGACTGGAAGATCTGGTGGCTGAAATCTTCTCAAAGAAGACCGGCCTTAAGGTATTTCCGGTACGTAAGATGTTTAGACATCCCCTGTATCCTTTTATGCTTGCGGATGTGGATTTCTTTATCGAGTTTCCGGACGGCTCCTATGGAATTCTGGAGTGTAAGACAACGAATTACAACTGTCAGGAGAAATGGGCAAATAATACAATCCCGGTGAATTATGAGTACCAGGTGCGTCATTACATGGCCGTAATGAATATCCAAAAAGCTTATATAGCATGTCTTTACGGCAATAATGAGGAGGAGTTTTTTATCAGATACTTAGAAAGAGATCTGTCCATGGAAGAGGATCTAATCGTGGAAGAGAAGACTTTCTGGGAAGAGAATGTACTGAAAAAGGCTGCACCTGCGTATGGGGAGAAGGCAGACCTGGTGCTTGAAAGTATCAGAAAGCACTGTGGACCTGCGGATCCGGAAGCTGGAAGTGTTGCGCTTTCTGCAAAGAATCTTACGGGAATACAGACTTATCTTGATCTGAAAGCCGAAAAGGCAAAGCTAGACAGTGAAGTTAAGAGGCTGGAAGAGAAGATGAAGCAATCCTATTTAGGGATTGTGGAGGAATTAGGAGCAAGCTGTGGTGGAACTCTGTCAGACGGTACTACGGAATATCTTATAAGTTACAATCCGGCATACCGTACCGGCATAGATAAAAAAGGACTGGAAAAGTTAAAAATCCAGCATCCGGATATCTATGACGATTATGTGACCACAACCGAGAGCAGGCGATTTTCCGTAAAATCAAGAAAGGCGGCATAGGTTATGAAAAACAGCAAGGTTGTATTTATCTGTGCACCGTATGATGCAAAAGACCGCGCAGATCATGTGCTGGAGATGGAGAGAGTGGCGCATTTCAGAAACGTAGTAGAGGGATTGTACCACTATAAGACGTTCGCACCGGGAAGCTATATTACCGGTCCTGAGAAAGAAGCAAGAGACTTCCGCGTGGAGGTAGAGGATATCATTCTTAAAAACTGCAATGCGGTATTTGTCTGCGGAAGTATGGTCACAACCGGAATGCAGGTACAGATTGCCAAGGCAAGGGTGTTGAATATCCCAATATACCGCATGACGGAAGGAGACAAAGGTGTGTTAATTACCCTCTATGAGGAGAAGGAGAAACAGAATGAAATGTCAATTTGTAAGACCCATTTTTGAGAAGAACGGTTTTTGCATTTATGTATATCACACAGAAGATTCCGGAGTGCCACAAGGGGCAAGAGATAACTCCTTTAAGGGATCCGGTTATCAGTTTACTGCGAAGGGAAACAATCTGCCAGCCAACAAGCTGGCGGATGTGGATCTGCAGGGCAACTGGGAGAAAAACAGTCATGGGCTTCAGTATATCGTAGATTATTTTGAGGAACTGAAGCCCCAGAGCATAGAGGGCATTGAAAGCTACTTATCCTCCGGAATGATAAAAGGTATCGGACCTAAGACTGCAAAGGCGATTGTTGCAAAGTTTGGTTTACGAACCTTTGAGGTTCTGGATAATTACCCGGAATCCTTACTGGATATCAAGGGAATTACCAGAAACAAGTTGGATAAGATTCTTGCAGCCTATAATGACGGACATGCTGTAAGAGACCTGGCAGCATACCTTACACCATTTAAGGTAACACCGAAGAAGATCCGTAAGATCTATGAGTATTTCGGGGCGGAAGCTTTGGAAACTGTGAAGAACCAGCCGTTTGCACTGTGCGAAATCGGTGGTTTTGGCTTTCTTACAGTAGACGAGATCGCAAGAGCAAATCATTGCAGACCGAATGACCCGTTAAGGATTGAAGGCTGTATCAATTACTGTATGGAGCTGGAGATGCAAAATGGCAACCTTTATGCAGACAAACCCAAATTCCAAAAGCAGGTATATGAGCAGTTAAACAGAGGCTATGTATCGGAAGTGGTGAGCGAAGTGGAAGTGTATAAGGTGATGTATCAGATGGTGCATGACAAAGCGCTCTACTATGAGGACGGTGCCCTTTACAGTGCAAAACTCTATGGGTATGAAACGAAAGCAGCAAGGGACTTTGCTGCATTACTGGTTCAGAGTTATACGCCGCCTGCAGGGATTGATGATCTGATTACGCAGGCACAAAAGGACTTAAAGATTCTTTTATCTGATAAGCAGGTGGAAGCGGTAAGGAAAGCATTTACCAATCTGGTAAGTATTATTACCGGCGGTCCCGGAACCGGAAAGACGACCGTACAGAAGGTACTTCTTTATATCAGCGAGAAGATCGGGGAAAAGAACATCTTACTTACGGCACCGACCGGCAGAGCCAGCAGACGTATGGCAGAAAGCACTGGAAGGGCAGATGCGGTAACGTTACACAGTGCACTTGGTCTTAACAATGACGAAGAATGCGAGGCTGCGGAAGAAATGTTGTCCATGGATTTTATCATTGCAGACGAGTTTACCATGGCGGATATGCGCCTGTCCTATGAGCTGTTTAAGCATATAGAAAAGGGCGTGAGGCTGGTTATCGTTGGTGACGTGGATCAGCTTCCCAGTGTAGGGCCAGGAAACGTGTTCAGGGAGCTTGTGAAGTGCGGTGTAGTGCCTGTTACGGTTCTTGACATGGTATTTCGCCAGGGAAAGGACAGCAGGATCGCTGCAAATGCCCACAGAATGCTGAAGAATGATGCAGGCCTTGATTATGGTGAGGATTTCATTTTCTGCCAGGCGGACAGTGCAAAAGAAGCTGCAGATAAGGTAGTGGAGTATTACAAGGCTTTTGTGGACGAATACGGTGTAGACAATGTACAGGTACTCACCCCCTTTCGGAAAAAGGGAGATGCAAGTGTGAATGTCTTAAATGACAGGCTCTGGGAGATAGTAAATCCAAAAGATTCCTGGAAGGCTGAATTAAAGGCAGGAAACGCACTGTATCGTGAAGGCGACCGGATCATTCATAACAAAAATAAGAATGACATCAGTAACGGTGACGTCGGGTATATCACAGATATCTATCAGGATGAGGATGGCGTGGATCTTATGCGACTTTCCTTTTCGGATGGAAGAATCGTGGAATACAGTGCGGAGGATGCAGATCTAATCGAGCACGCATATGCAACAACGGTACATAAGAGCCAGGGAAGTGAATATAAGGTTGTGATCCTTCCATGGCTTCCCATGTTTTACATGATGTTACGGCGTAACATCCTCTATACGGCGATCACCAGGGCAAAAGAAAAAATAGTCATTGTAGGAAGTAAGAAGGCTCTCTACCAGGCAATCCATAACACGGCGTGCGACAAGCGAAATACCCGTCTTGGAGAGCGGATCGTAAGGGAATACAACGCATTGCTTACAAAGAAAGCTTCAGCATAGGAGGATGACAATGAATAAATATGCGGATGAGTTTTATGCGACATTTCAGGAACTTGCGAGGAAATATTCAGCAGAAAAAGTGTGGCAAGACGTGATTTATGCCTGCGCTTTAACGCAATCAGTTTTTTTACGGAGTCAGGATAAGAGCGGTCATGAAAAGATTGATAGGATAATGGAGCAATATTCCGAAAAAGAGCAGTATAAAATAATAAGTTTATATGCGAACATCATGGATGCACTGCAAGAAAATCCGGGGCAGGATTTTTTAGGAGAGATGTATCACAGGCTTGATTTGCAAAAGAATGAAAAAGGGCAGTTTTTTACTCCGTATGATGTATGCAAACTGATGACTTTATTAAGTTTATCCACCGAGAATCTTGCAGGAGAAATTTCCCAAAAGGGTTATGTTACAGTAAGCGATCCTGCGTGTGGATCCGGAGCCCTTTTACTCTCTTTTTATGAAACGGTAAGAGAAATGGGAATTACAGGTTATCAGGTGTTGGCTGTGGCACAGGACGTTGACAGATCAGCAGCTCTTATGTGTTATCTGCAGCTTTCGGTGTTATTTATTCCGGCAATCGTAATTGTCGGTAATTCTATTACCAACCCTGGGATAGATCCTCAAAATGAGGCATGGTATACGCCTGCTTACAATGTATATCACTGGTATTATGAGCGTTACCATATACATATAGGAGAAGGGACGGATCTTAAGACTGCAGTCAACGAGGAAAGTGGAGGAAAGGTATAGCATGAGCGAAATAGTAATGCCGGAGTGCATGAAACAAAGAAGAGCAAAGTTATTAAATGCCACGTATGAATATTTCCTTACTGTACTTGAGATGGACAGAAACGAGGCAGCACTGCGGTTCCCTATGGATGAACAGCTGATGTGGGTACTCTTTGGGTATGCAGACACCATGCTGGAACGATTAGGGTTCAACGTATGCTATCCGGACATCTATGTGCAGGATGGAAAGAAGATATTATGTAATACGACGCATTGCGGATGTAAGCCCTGCCATATCAGGGAAGCATCCATGATATCAGAACAGTTAAAAGATGTACTAGAAAATGCAGGGTTTTGCATAGTCAGCGAGGATATCACCGGGATAAAAGTACAGGATCCTAAGGATGACGAATGCACCATATCTATTACAGCAAAGAAAAATTCATAGAAACAGGCGGGAAGGCGGTATTTATTATATATCACCTTCCCAAAATGGAAGGAGCAAAAAGAATGAGTGAACAGACCTATATGTATGAGCAGGAAACAGCCGTAGCAGCATTACACCAGGTGGAAGGATTCGATCCGAGAAAGTTTATGCGCCTGATACAGAAGGAAGACCAGTCATCCAGATATTACTTGGATGTAGCTTACCGTAAACTGTGGTTTCGCCTCTGCTATCCGGAAGGAAAGATCGTGAAAACGATCCGTAGCATCACGGAGAAGATGGCAATTGTGGAAGCTAAGGTGTATTTAAGCAAGAATGATCCGGAGGATTCCTATGTTGCCAATGCGTTTGCACAGAAGTACCGCATGGATGATTCAGAGATCGGTCAGAAGTATGTGGAACTTGCGGAGACGGCAGCTGTGGGACGGGCATTATCGGATGCCGGTTTCGGACTTCAGTTTGCAGACCGTGAAAAAGAGATGGATCCGGAAGTAACGGAAGCACCCATCGATGAAGAAGTGATGGCAGGAACCCCAATCTGCCCGGAGAACATTCCGGAGGAAGTTTTTGGGAGCAGTGTTGGAGAACCCCTGATGGAAGATATGATTCCGGGACAGTGTGGAATTGAGGATTATATCCCGATGCCGGATGAGATCATGCGGGTGGCGGAGGCTTCAAAAGAGGAAGTACAACAGCCCAAGGCAGCACTGCAGCCCAAGGCAGCACCGCAGCCTACGAAGAAGTCGGAGCAGACACCACAGGAGCAGTTCATGCAAAATAATGTAGCTCCGGAGTCCACAGTTGGCATTACAAGGGATATGCCGGTAAATGACATCTACGGAAAGCTTACCAAAGACTTAGCGGTAAAGGTAGTAGTTTCTGCCGGATGTTACAAGGGTAAGACCCTGGGGCAGATTGCAGTAGAGAAGCCGGGATCCTTACAGTGGTATGTGGATTCCTACAAAGGTCCTGATAACCTGCTTCGTGCAGCGGCAAAATATCTGCTGGATCAGGCACTTGCACCTGCCTGCTAAAATATAAGGCCCCACATTTTGTGGGGCCGATAGAAAGGAGAGGTACAGCAATGCAGGATTTTCCATTTACGATTCGTGACGTGGCAAGTGTGATGAATCTGCGGATCCGACACCGGAATACGGTAAGCCTGGATGTGGACTGTCCACTTTGTGACGACCACAAAGGGAAAATGAATTTGAACTTTCAGAAGAATGTATTCCGTTGTAACCGGTGCGGTGAGAGCGGAGGAATGCTAAATCTGTATGCGAAAGCATACGGGGTAGACCTCCAGACCGCCAGAAAAGAGATCATTGAGGCTACCGGTGGAAGTGCATTTAAGAGAGAGCAGATCCATAGAAGAGAAATAGAAAGCACCAGACCACATATCACAAATGCCGAAATGGCAGAGGATGCCGTAAAGCATAAGACTTATACCAGGCTGTTTGAGATGCTGATCCTGGCAGACTGCCACAAAGACAGTCTGTTAAAGCGTGGATTCACGGAAGAACAGATCGAAGCAAATGGGTATAAGAGTACTCCGGTATATGGCTATAAAAAGCTTACCAAGCGGCTGATCGAGGAAGGCTGCACGGTAGAAGGTGTTCCGGGATTTTACAGGGATAAGGACGGAGAATGGACGATCTATTTTAACAGAAAAGCCTCCGGTTTTATGATTCCGGTGAAAAATCCGGATGGACTCATTACCGGCGTACAGATCCGGTTAGATCACCCTTACGATGGCAGAAAGTATATCTGGTTATCCAGCGTCAACTTTGAAGGAGGGACGACTTCCGGAAGTCCGGTGCATTTCGTAGGAAAACCGGGCGATAAGACGGTATTTGTAACGGAAGGACCCCTAAAAGGAGATCTGGCCCATGCATTATCCGGAAGAACCTTCCTGTGTGTTCCCGGAGTCAACCAGTCAGTAAACCTGATGCCAGTCTTAAATGAGATGAAAGAGCTGGGAACCAGGTTCGTCTACGAAGCCTATGACATGGATAAGCTGCTTCGACCGGTCTGCCAGGGAGATTACAGTGAAAACTGTAAGGAATGTCCCTGCTATCGTATGGACTGGAAGAAGCAGAGTATTCCCTGTGAGAAAAAGCAGATCAAACGGGATAATATCAACCGTGGCTGTAATAAGCTGGCTGAGATCTGTAAGGAGCTTGGCCTTCAGGGTAAGACGCTTACTTGGGATACGGATACAGACGGTAACTGGGCAGAAAACGTGAAAGGCGTGGATGATTACCTGGTTTCCATTAGTAAGTCCAAATTTAGGGAAATTTAATTGCCCTATCCCTTTTGTATTGGAAAGGAAGTAGACAGGATGAAAATGGTGTATATAGTGATCTGCTGTTGCTGCAATGGGGATGAATATTTTGAAATTGATTCTGTTTGGACATCCGAAAAGAAGGCAGAAAAGAGATGCAACGAATTAAATGAAAAAGGAGAGAAATATCTGATAGAAAAATGTGGATGCGGATTATACGAAGTACGGAGCGAAATTGTATGCACGTAATGCAAATCCATGGTACAGAGAAAAGGAAATGTGACAAGCGAATTATACTTACGGTATATTTACACAGTAAGTAAAGTAGGGTATATTTATATCAAGAGTGTAATTCCTGTCACGTGCACAACAGGTAATTGGTTGCGGTGGGTAACGGACCCATGCAGGAACCCTGTGGCACCCAAAGTTAGAAAAAGAGCTATTTTCATGGACGTTTCGGACGTTAGCCAAAGGATCTGATGCATCAGAGGCACTAGGCGCATGATAGGCTCTTTTTTTATGGATGTAATTAAAATTATATTGGGGAGTGAACTTCGTCAGAATCTTCACTTTTTAAGAGCGCGTCAAACATCCCATCAACGGAAGTGAAGGATGGATATTGTTCAGGATGCTTACGCATTTCGTCTACTTCTTTCATGGCAGCTATTGTCTCATCATTGGGTAGGTTATTTACTTCAGGTAAGGCGTATCTGAAAATGCACCGCCCGATACTGTTCAATGAGCTGGCGCTATTCGACAAGCTCTTTGAGCATTGCGCCGAGATTGACGAAGCGGCACGAAGCCGCATGGAACTGATCGTGCCAGAGCTGGCAAAGCAGTACGGCGTGACCGAAAGGCTGAAAGCCGAAAACCAAATGGAATGGGTGCGGCAGATGAACGCTTGCAAGGCACAGGCAGAGGA
>OJML01000151.1_pt1 | contig 42108 bp, 42 predicted proteins | sample 1597221 | NCBI WGS metagenome assembly OJML01 (sample SAMEA2452123, study PRJEB22498) | human gut metagenome | biome: human feces; feature: human gut; material: feces | place: Australia | collected 2012 | reverse complement strand
GAGTGAGCAAGCTCTCTCTGGCTCTCTTGCGCTCATTATATCATGATTCGCACCTCCGGTGCTTGACGTTGCTTCGCAACTATCATGATCAAATTCGCCGTTCGCCAATCATGCAAGCATGTTGGCTCTCTTGCGCTCATTATATCATATTCACCGAATTCCTTATAAACGGCTTACACTCCACGGAATACACCCCGTTTTTCTGATGTATCTCCTCGCCCCGCAGAAGCTTTAAGATCACCTCGCTGGCACAGTATCCGATGTCATGTAACGGCAGTCCCATGGTGGTCAGCTCCGGCTTCTCATAGCTTGCCATTTCCCTGTTATCAAAGCCTGCCACCGCAATGTTCTTTCCCACCGTATATCCCAGTTCATCCAGTCGGTCATAGGCTCCGCCCGCCATAAAATCATTCATACAGAAAATCGCCGTAGCTCCCCGCTTCACCAATTCTTCCGTATGCTCATAACCGCTTTCACGATCCCATTCTCCGTAAACGATCATTCCGGGATCGTACAGCAGATTCGCTTCGAACAACGCACTCTGATATCCTTCCAGTCGGGACTGGGTGTGGATACTTTCCTTTTTCCCGGCGATGACACCGATTCGTTTGTGTCCGCAGGAGATCAGATACCGTACCAGCTGCTCGGCACCGCCCTTATCCTTTACCACCACAGAGGGGATCTCCGGCTTGTTGGTAAATCCGTAAGCCACCACCGTAGGAATCGGCAGATCCGCCGGGATCACATTGATCAGTCTCTCATGAGACGCCACATAGATGATCCCCTCCACCTGCTTCGACAGCAGCTTCTGGATCTCCTTCTGCACGATGTTCCGGTGAATATTGTCCTGATAATAGGCATCTCCGTATTTTTTATACAGACGTAAATTCACCAGCAGGATCTGATAATCTTCTTTTTCGCAATACTCCGTGATGCCGTCGATGATATCCGGCAGGGCAAAGACTGTCATATCCTCCGCAATGACCCCGATACTCCGGGTATTCTTCGTCTTCAGATTCTGCGCTACGATGTTCGGCGTGTAATTCATCTCCTGAATCACCTGCAGCACTCTCTTTTTGGTCTCTTCGCCCACTTTTCCCTTGTCGTTGATGATATTGGATACCGTTGCCACGGATACTCCGCACTCTCTGGCGATCTCTTTTATGGTAGGCATAGTGTCCCTCCCTTTTGTAAGCGACTTGTCTACCACCATTCTAACACAACTTTTCCCTATATCACAACAGGCTGTGTTAATTCTTCATACCGGTCAGAACGATACCTTCCACGAAACTCTTCTGTCCGAAGATATAGATCACGATACCAGGCAGGATTGTCATGAACGTCGCTGCCAGTGCTACCGGCCAGTTGGTGCCGAAGGATCCGGTAAAGTTCGTCAGTGCCACGGCAAAAGTGAATTTCGACATACTGTTAATGTAGATCAGCTGCTGCAGCATATCGTTCCAGATCTGGATAAACAGCATCATGGCTACTACCACAACTGCCGGCTTGATGGATGGCACCAGGATTGTCCACAAGATACGCATTCTGCCCGCACCATCAATGGATGCTGCCTCGTCCAGCTCCTTCGGGATCGTCATGAGGAACTGACGGATCAGGAAAATATTGAAGAAACCGCCACCGGTTAAGTACGGCAGGATCAGCGGCCAGTAGGTATCCCCCAGTCCCAGTCCCTTGGTCCATACCACGTACAGAGGAAGCAGGGTAACCATGCTGGGCAGAAGGATCGTTCCGACGCAGATATTAAAGATCAGCTTCTTGCCACGGAAACGAAGTCTTGCAAAAGCATAGCCACAGAAAATTGCGGTCACCGTACCAAAAGTAACGGCCGGAATGATGATGGAGAAAGTATTCCGGAAATATCTCCAGTATTCGAAGGTCTCCAAGGCTTTTGAATAGTTCGCCCACAACCACTCATGAGGAATGAAGGAAGGCGGATACTCGTTCAATTTTGCCGTACTCATCAGGGAGGACCGGAAGATCCACCAGATCGGCAGTACCACTAACAGTGCCAGCAAAAGTACGATCAGCGTTGCCACCAGATCCAGAACCAGTTGTTTCCGTTTTTTACTCGGTGATAAATTTGCTTCCATCTTCTATTCCTCCTCTCCAAATAATTGTTCTTTCTGTGTTTTGAACAGAACTATGGTAAATATACCCACAAGAATGAAGAAGATCACCGCATACGCCGCAGCGTAGCCCATCTTGTTCTTCTGGAAACCATACATATAGATCACATAGGACATGAACATGGATCGTTTACCGGGTCCGCCGTTGGTCAGCGCCAGTGCCGGGTTGATGACCTGTAAATGTGTGATCAATGCTGTCAACACATTGTAGAAGATAATGGGAGTGATACTGGGGATCGTAATATTCCAAAATCTCTGCCATGCATTGGCCCCATCGATCTTCGCTGCTTCTATGTATACGCCGGGGACATTCTGTAATCCCGCCAGGAAGATAACGATCAGGTTGCCACTGGTCCATATGGCGATAAGCACCAGACAGGGAATAACCTGATTCGGGTCATCCAGGAACCTCTGCTTCGGAAGTCCCATCATCCGGAGCACGAAGTTGAACAGACCGAAGTTACCTTCATATAACCATTCCCATCCTTTAAATACGCCGATGGCCGGCAGCAGATACGGGATGAAGAACAAGGAGCGGAACAATGTCCGGCCTTTTATATTCATGTTTAAGAGGATCGCTATGATCAGTGAGTATACCACGGCACCGATCACCGCCAGAAAAGCATACCATACAGTTGCTTTGATAGAATCCCAGAAATAGATATCTTTCGTAAAAATACGCTGGAAATTGGCAAGCCCTATAAATTCCGGCTTCGTAATGCCGTTCCAGTCAAACAGACTTAATACAAATACTGCAAGTGTGGGAAGATAGCTGATCAAGGTCACTCCCAGGAATGCCGGTATCAGACAGAGATATGCGGTCAGTTCTTCCTTTCTTCCTGCTCTTGTTGTAGCGTTATTTTTCTGTTTCCCTTTTTTCATTGTAACCCTCATTTCTTCACACATTTTTGCAAAGAGTAACTTATTTTCGTGAATAATTCCAAATCTTCTGATAACAACAGGTGGCCACATCACTGTAAGCCACCTGTTATGTTGTCCCAATACATTGTTGCGGTAATAGTATTACTGGTTGTTAGCCTCGTAGATTCCCTGTAACTCTTCCAGATTCTCATCAATTGCTTCCTGCATGGTCTGCTGTCCGGCCCATACATTGGAGAATACAGTATCCAAAGTAGCGTTGAATTCATCGGTGCCGTTCACATAGTACCAGGATGTGGATACCATGTTGTCCTTTGCATAGTCAACAACTGCGCTCTTATACATATCCTTATCGGGGAAATTAGGATTATCGATCCACTTATCTGTCTTCTCAGCATCAGTATACCAGGAATCCAGAATAGGCATCCAGGTACCTGCTTCGATCAGAGACCAGGAATTCTCTTCCTGATAATACCACTTTAACCACTCCATTGCTTCCTCAGAATGCTTGGTAGTTGCAAATACTACGTTAGGGCCACCGGTACAGATGGTAACCTTTTCCTTCATATAAGGAAGAACACCTACGCCATATTCGAAGTCAGCGCTCGGCCCAAGGAAAGTGCCGACATTCCATGCACCATCAGTTGCCATAACGACCTTCTTGCTTCCCAAAGAAGACTCCAGAGCGTTTGCTGCACTGGTTACGGGAGGTGCGCAGTGGTATACTTCAGACAGATCTGCAATCTTCTGTAATGCGTCTACGGTTGCGGGATCATTGATGGTGCACTCAGAACCATCCTTGCTGTAGTAACCGCCGCCGTTGGACAGTGCCCATACTTCCAGCTGCCAGGGCAGGGTATTGATGGTACATCCGTAAATATCAATATTGTTGGGATCGAAGTCAGGATCCAGAGCATTTTTACCATTGATATCGATGGTAAGCTTCTGTGCTGTCTCTACAAAAGTATCCCAGTCCCAGGCATCTGCTGCACTTGCGGGAGGCGTCATTTCCTTGACATCCAGATTCTGTTTCTCACATACTTCGTTTAATAGATCAATGTTGTACCACAGATTCAGTACCTCGTTTGCTGCGGAATAAGCAACAGGCGTTCCCTGATATTTGAAGGTCAGTGCATCCAGTGGCTTTGCATCGCCTTCGCCGTACATGGAGCTGATGTCAGCCAACAGTCCGTTCTCTGCGAACTTCAGTACACCGGCCTCACTCATAATACCGGTATCGGGAAGCTCTCCTGCAGTTGCCATGGCATTCAGCTTGGTTACATAAGTATCATGGTCGATCTTAACCACTTCTACTTCGATTCGATCCTGCTCACTGTTGAACTTGTCAGCCACCTTCTGAGTTGCTGCAGTCTCCGTCTCGTTACCCCACTGTGCATAGGTGATATGTACTCTCTCACCACTGCCGCTGTCAGAACTCGTCTGTGTCTGTGCCGGCTGGCTTCCTGCATCTGCGGATGCTGCCGGTGCCTGATTGCTGTTGCCACACCCTGTAAGTACCATTGCTGTTGCCATTGCGGTTGCAAGGACTGTACTTACGATTTTCTTGTTTTTCATACCTTTCTCTCCTTTACCTTTCTTTATTATAACGACAATAGGTTGTCGTTGTAAACACCAGATTGTAAACGCTTACACGTTCACCGTTCTACACCTTTACCTTGACCCACACCAACATTTCGCCCGGTGTACGGTTACACCAGAGCCCATAGGGAACTGCTGTAAGGTGCATCTGTTCTTTCTCCAGTTTCAGCTCTCCGTACAGGTTTCCCTGTTCGGTGGACCGGTTATGGATCCTTGTAGCTTCATACTGTAATGTCGGAATCTCTCCCGGGAGATCCGTCTGCGGATTCCCCTTCGTGACCTCTGTGTTCTCTTCCACATACAGGTCTGCCAGATATTTTCCGTTGTCGGTCTCCTCCAGACAGTAGACCACGGGGCCGTTCATCAATGCACATCTTCCAGCATCCGCTCTCACTTCGTCATTGGCGGCGATCCATCTGGGCTTTACACCGAAATCAATACAGATTTCATGCTCTCCCGCCGGAGTATTTATCAGCAGATAGCCTTTTTCCAAAACAGCCTTTGCTGTCTGGCCATCCACTGTAATCTCCTGTTTCCCCGCATATCCGGGGCGGCGGATCTTAAAGGTTACTTCACTGTCCTGTCTCGTCTGGATCTTCACCTTACTATCCTGCAACAGTGTGGATTCCATGCCGATCTCCACGGTTCCACTTTCCAGGACTGCCTTTGCAGTGGAGGAAATGAACTGGTGGATACATACCGCATTTTCTTCCTGTGCGTAGATGTATTGTCCAAGAGACGCTAACGTCCTCGCCACATTCGGCGGACAACATGCCACGGAGAACCATTTCTGTCTGACAGCCTTCACATGATCCATGTAAGTATGCTCCGTGCAGAACTCCGGTACGACCTCCAGAGGATTCACATAAAAGTATCTGTCTCCCGCTCTGTTGATGCCCGCCAACACTGTATTGTACAATGCCAGTTCCACGGTATCGTAATAGCCCGCCTCTCCGGTGACTGCACTCATCCTCTGTCCGAACATCATCAGTCCGATGGAAGCACAGGTCTCCGAATAGTTCGTGGTATTCGGCAGATCGTAATCCGTGGTAAACCTCTCCCGAAAACCACTGGATCCGATGCCGCCGGTCAGATACATTCTGTGATTCACCGTGCTGTCCCACAGCCGCTTACAGGCTTCCAGCATCTCGGTGTCCTCGCATTCCACAGCCAGGTCTGCCATGGCGGAGCACATATACATGGCTCTTACCGCATGCCCTTCCGCTGTCTTCTGCTTTACCGGTTCTATATGTGATTGTGAATATTCCAGATCGTAATTTTTGAACTCCGGGAAAAATTCCCAGCCGCCTCTGTCTTCCATCTCCTGTAAAAAATAGCTTGGCTTCTTCCCTCTCTCATGAAGGAAATACGATGCGGTGTCCAAATACTGCTTTTCGCCGGTCACCCGGTAAAGCTTTACCAGCGCAAGTTCAATCTCCTGATGTCCGGGATAACCTTTTTTCTGTCCTTCGCCGGTACCGAATACTCTGCAGATCAGATCCGCATTTTTCCTGGCGATGTTAAGAATCTTCGTCTTCTCGGTGGCCTGATAGTAAGCAACCGCTGCTTCTATCATGTGTCCTGCCGTGTAAAGCTCGTGTCCTTCCACCAGGTTCGACCACTTTTTGTCTGGCTCGTTGACTGTGTAGTAGGTGTTCAGGTATCCGTCGGTCTCCTGCGCCCTTCCTACCAGTTCGATCACTTCATCTGCCAGTGCTTCGTATTCTCTGCCCTGCCCCCCGGCAATACAGAATGCTACGGATTCCAGCCATTTGTACAGGTCCGTGTCCTGGAAAACTACCCCCTTTCTCTCTCCCGGCAGCTCCCCCGCTGCCACGCGGAAATTCTGAATACAGTAGGTAGGTTCGGAGTCCTCCAGCTGATCGTTCAAGATCTTCCATTGATGCGGAATGATCTTCTCACTGACCTTTTGCACGTATTCACCGAACAGCTTGTCTGTGATCCTGATATTTCCGTATTCCAGCTGCTTCCTGTGATGTCCCATACCTTTCTCCTATCCTTGTTCGTTCCAAAGGTTAATCGTTTAATCTTTTGTGAGAAAAGAAACAGCCAGATGGCTGTTATACTGCTGTATTCTTCTTTTCTGTAAGTTAATCGTTTTACCTTTTGATGACCTTATCATAGCACCAGATAGGTGTTTTGTAAATAGGTTTTATGCAAATCATCATAATATATAAGTTTTTCCACTGTTTTTTGTGCATTTTACACATTTTAGTACAAGCTGTCAGATTCTTAATCGTTTTACTTGCCTAAAACTCCTAACCACTTCAAAGCGTTCCAGATGCCGTCTTTATCCACAGCTGTGGTGATATAATCCGCAGTTTTAAGCACTTCTTCACTAGAATTTCCCATAGCAATGCTGGTGTGGGCATACTTTAACATCGGCAGGTCGTTATTGCTGTCTCCGATGGCCACAGTGTCTTCCATGGATATCTTCAAATAGTCCGTAATGTAACGGATTGCTGTTGCCTTGGAATATCCTTTGGGGACAATCTCGTAAAACCCTTGTTCTCTATCAATAAAATCCAGTATTTCCGACAGGTCACGCTTCATTCCGTCCATTCCCGCCGGAGTCTCTGCATAAGCATATAATTTATCGTAGTTGCCCGGTGCATTGGCATAGCGATCGTATTTTCTATTCTCAATCTCACGTGCCATATGACGGAAAGTCTCGGTAAATACTTCTTCTCCTCTGGGTGCATAGTCTTCCCTGCTGCCTTCCAGGACGGCATCCACATGATATTTTTTCATAGCTGTCAAAATTGCCTTAGACTCCTCCATGGAAAATGTCTTGTGCATCAGCTGTTTTCCATGATATTCAATCTCCGTTCCGCAGCCTAATAACAATCCGTCGAATTCCACCTGTCCGGTAAGATTTTCCCCTACCAGCCGTTTCGTACGCCCGGTATTGATCATGCAGATATGACCGTTGGCTCTGGCGATGCGGATGGCTTCCTTCGTGCTCTCCGACATCCGTTCACTTCCTCCGCATATTAAGGTTCCGTCAATGTCAAAAAATATTATCTTCATCTCAGATTCTTAAGCTCCTCTACCAGATCCAGATCGGATTTCTGTACCTTCAGATTCGTGGACACAGGCTCTTCACCGGGTCTTGTGATCGTGATCTCGATAATGGTTCCTTCCGTGATCGCTCCACCCATAAAAAATCTGCTTACAAAGGCTGCAAATTTGGGATGATTGCTCTCGAAGGTATTCTTAGCATTCATCAGTTTCATCATCATTCCGGGATTTATCATAGTAGTCTCCTCTTCTAATCAGTAACTATTCTGTCGCCCTATAACTATCACATAATATCTTTACGAATGCAAGCATTCGATGAATATTTCGTGGTAGTTCCATGGTTCTGAATAGTTACAAAAAAAGAAAGGCTGTCCGCACCATCCGAAAACAGTGTGTCCAGCCTTAACAGTTGCTTTAATTATGCAATCTTGGACTTAGCCAGCTCTGCAAGGGTCTTGAAACCTTCTGCATCGTTAACTGCCAGGTCTGCCAGCATCTTTCTGTTCATGTCAACGCCTGCAAGCTTCAGACCATACATGAATTTGCTGTAAGATAAACCGTTCATTCTGGCTGCTGCATTGATACGAGCGATCCACAGCTGTCTGAACTGACGCTTTCTCTCTTTTCTACCTGCATAAGAGCTGGTCAGAGCTCTCATAACAGACTGCTTTGCTACTCTGTACTGCTTGCTTCTTGCGCCTCTGTAGCCCTTTGCAAGCTTTAATACTCTATTGTGCTTCTTCTTGGCATTTAAGCCACCTTTAATTCTTGCCATGTCTTATTTCCTCCTCGCCTGAATTATAAATAAGGTAAAATCTTCTTCATATTCTTAACATTAGTTGCATCCGTAATTGCAGGCTTTCTCAGATTACGTTTTCTCTTGGTAGACTTCTTGGTTAAGATATGGCTCTTGTAAGCTTTAGATCTCTTTAACTTACCGGTTCCTGTTGCTTTAAAGCGCTTAGCTGCTGCTCTGCTTGTCTTCATTTTGGGCATAACGAGTTCCTCCTAAACTTTACTTAATCTATCATGTCGGAATCCGACACTTTTTAACTGTACGAATTAACGCTTCTCAGTTAAAAACATAGTCATGCTTCTGCCTTCTACCTTGGGAGCTTTTTCCACTACCGCAATATCGGACAGGCTCTGTGCAATATCATCCAAGATATGCTTGCTGTTGTTCATGTGTGCCATCTCTCTGCCGCGGAATCTCAGGGTGATCTTCACTCTGTCTCCCTTGGTCAGGAACTTTCTGGCTGCACCGATCTTGGTATTCAGATCGTTGGTGTCGATATTGGGGGAAAGTCTGATCTCCTTGATATCGATGACCTTCTGCTTCTTCTTTGCTTCCTTCTCTTTTCTCACCTGCTCGTATTTGTACTTACCGTAATCCACGATCTTACAAACAGGAGGCTTTGCCGTAGGAGCAATCTTCACCAGGTCGAGTCCGGCTTCCTCTGCCATCTTCAGGGCATCTCTGGAAGAAACGATTCCGAGCTGTTCTCCGTCTTCTCCAATCAGTCGTACTTCTTTGTCTCTGATCTGTTCATTAATCATTAAATCGCTAATGGTTGTGTACCTCCATAAGAAAATATATTAAGCAATAAAAAAGCAGATAGCATAACTATCCACCTGTTCCCTTCACGGACTGCCCTCATTCAAACAAATTCCAAACGAGTTCTCTGTCTATGAAAAATCTGAACGCTTACCAGCCTGCGCCGTAAGGTGAGAGTGGATACTCTGCTTGTTGTGCCGTGTTCTTCACACGCTCAAATAGAATACCACGAAGTTTTCCTGATGTCAACCCCGTTTTTACAATAATATTACATTTTTTCAGATTACTGTATTCTATGTACCGGCGGTCTCCCGCCGAATCCGATCACTTGCTCTATTATCCGCAGTTTCGGAACATTTGTCAAGCCGGAATACTGATTTTCTTTTCCGTGATTTACTTTTCCGAAAAAGTAGCACAGGCGGTCTCTCTGCAGTCGCTGGCTCCGCAGCCCTTGATGTCCACATGCTCCGCCACACACTTATAATTACTATTATAAATGCACTTTACCGCCTCACAGTCGATACTGATGGTATGGCTTGGATGAGACAGCGAATTACTGAAAGACTCTCTTCCCTCTCTCTTCTGCGCAAAGCTCTCGCAGCAGGTGCCGTCACAATCACAGGCATGCTTACCTCCCACCATGATGTCTCCCTTGCTGCACAGACAGTCCTTGTTATAGGTACAATTTTCCACAACACATTTTAAATCTGCCACGTTTCCCTCGCCTTCTGCCGCTTTCTGCGGCTTCTCGTCTTCTTTTTTGATTTTAAAATTTTAAAAGAGGACACGCGGCAAAAAAGCCGATGCAGTCCCGCCACGCGTCATGGATAGTCTGTGCAGATTTGAAAAACTTATGCCTTCTACTGGATTTTTTATGGAATGTGTGCTATATTTTCATTGTTAGTTTTGACTAACTATTTGTTTTTATTCATACACTTAATAATTAAAAAATTGTAACTATTCAGCCCCTTCACAAAATCGCTCTTTCAGAGTTTCTGAATCATTACAAAATATTTTTAACAGGAGGATTTCCAATGACATCCGAAGAATATAAAGCACTCTCCGTCAAAGAATTCACCGAGGCCGCCAAAGTCTACGACAGCGGTCACTCCGGCATTTATGAAATGTGTAAAGATGATTATCCTTATCTTTTGGAAGAACTGGAAAAAGAGCCCTTTGACTCTGTTCTGGACTGTGGTTGCGGCACCGGTCCCGTGATCGAACTGTTACATGAAAAATATCCCGACAAACATTACACCGGACTGGATCTGACCCCGGAAATGATCCGCGTAGCCCAGGCCAAGAACCTGTCGAATACCAACTTCGTCGTGGGAGACTGCGAGAACATTCCATTCCCTGAGGACACCTTCGATGCAATCATCTCTTCCAACAGCTTCCATCACTATCCGAATCCTCAGGACTTTTTCACTAACGCCTACAGGGTTCTGAAAAAGAACGGCCGTCTGATCCTGCGGGACTACACCACGAAATCCAAAGTGCTTCTATGGCTGTGCAATCATATCGAGATGCCGTTAGCCCATCTGTGCGGTCACGGAGATGTCAGACTGTATTCCGGTGCCGAATTTAAAAAGTTTGCGGAAACTGCCGGTTTTGAAGTGGTTTCTTTCGAGGCACAGGCAAAAATGCGTGCCCATCTCGTTGCTCGTAAAAACTAATATCGAAATACTGTTTCTTGTCATACCATTCAAAAAATCGCCGTCTCCCTTTTTCTTTTTATAAGGAAACGGCGATTTTCATATTTTCCTACTTGATTTTATCCGGCAATCGGCTTACTTGCTCAGCCTCTTGGTTGCGATCTCATCCTTTAACATAGCCAGGAATTCGTCTCTGGATACCGTAGTGGTGTTCTGCTGTCCGTGCAGACGATAGCTTACGGTGCCGTCCTGTGCTTCCTGTTTTCCTAAGATGATCAGGTAAGGGATTTTTTTCACCTGTGCTTCTCTTACACGATAACCCAGCTTCTCTGCTCTCTCATCGATGTCCGCTCTGATGTTATTGTCCAGCAGATAACCGTACAGATCATGGGCATAAGCATTCAGCTCTTCGTCATCGTTCTTGACCGGCAGGATCATAGCCTGTACGGGAGCCAGCCACAGAGGCAGGTTGCCCTTGGTCTCCTCCAGGATATAAGCCATGAATCTGTCCAGAGATCCCAGGATTGCTCTGTGCAGAACCACGGGAGTCTTCTTCTGACCGTCCTTGTCCACATAGGTCAGGTTGAATTTTGCAGGCAGGCAGAAATCCAGCTGACAGGTAGACAAGGTGTACTCATTACCTACAGCGGGCTTTACGTTTACATCCAACTTCGGTCCGTAGAATGCAGCTTCACCGATCTCCTCGGTGTACTCGATGCCCAGATCATTCAGAACCTTACGCAGAGCATTCTCCGCATTGTTCCACATCTCATCATCATCGTGATATTTTACCTTGTCCTCCGGATCTCTCAGAGACAGGACACATCTGTAATCGGTAATACCGAAATCCTTGTAGGTATTGAAGATCAGGTCTACTACCTTGGAGAACTCGGACTCGATCTGCTCCGGTGTTACGAACAGATGGGCATCATTCTGGCAGAAATGTCTGCCTCTTTCGATACCCTTCAGGGTTCCGCTGGCTTCGAAACGGAAGTCATGGGCGATCTCACCGATACGGATAGGCAGATCCTTGTAGGAGTGCTGTGTGTTAGCGTAGATCATCATGTGGTGAGGGCAGTTCATGGGACGCAGTACGAAGGACTCTCCTTCCATTTCCATGGGAGGGAACATGTTCTCCTTGTAGTGATCCCAGTGACCGGAAGTCTTGTACAGATTCACAGTACCGACACAGGGGGTCATAACATGCAGATAGCCCAGTCTTCTCTCTTTATCCTTGATATAATTCTCCAGCTCCTGCCATACGGTGTAACCCTTGGGAAGGAACATGGGAAGTCCGCGGCCTACCAGATCATCAGTCATGAACAGTTCCATTTCCTTGCCGATCTTTCTGTGGTCACGCTCTTTGGCCTCTTCCAGCTCTTTCAGATGTGCTTCCAGTTCCTCTGCGGTAGGGAAGCAGACACCATAGATACGCTGCATTACGTGGTTGTTGGCATCGCCCTTCCAATATACTCCGGAGTGTTTTACCAGTTTGAAGTTCTTGCACAGCTTGGTGTTGTCTACGTGAGGTCCACGGCACAGATCGGTGAAATCACCCTGATCGTATACAGTGATGTTGCCGTCTTCCAGATTGCTGATCAGATCCAGCTTGTACATATCATCCTTGAACATTTCCATGGCTTCTGCCTTGGAAACTTCTCTTCTGTAGATTTTCTTGCCTTCCTTACAGATCTTCTTCATCTCTTTTTCGATGGCAGCGATCACTTCATCATTGACTACATCGTTGCCGAGATCGATATCATAATAGAATCCTTCCTTTACCACAGGTCCTACCCAGAATTTTGCATGAGGGTACAGATGCTTGACAGCCTGTGCCATGACATGGGCACAGGAATGATTCAGGGTTGTCAGTCTTTCGTCTTCCTTAAAATTTACCATTTTCGTTCTCCTTTTTGTTGTTTTCTAAACTATTCAGAACCTCCATTTGCGAAATCGCTCTTTCAGAGCTTTGCTGAATAGTCACAAAAAAGTCCCTTGCAACAATCTGCAAGGGACGTATCACACGCGGTTCCACCCTGATTGCAATTATCTAAAGATAACTGCCACTCATTTGCTCGTAACGGGAGCTGCCGGGCTGTATTAAAGCCACTCCGAGACGGTCTTCGTCCGCATCCGGCAAAACCGCTCACAGCGCCTGTCTCCGACAGGGCGGTTCTCTCTGGTGCCTTCACTGCTTCCTACTCTTCTCTTCAACGTTTTCTGATCTTAAATAATCATAAATTTCTGTTGCTTTAGGACTTATGTTGATATAATAGACCTTTTCACACGGATTGTAAAGAGGTATTTATATAGCTTTCCACATTTTCTCTGGACATATCCAGTGCCACCGCCAGCTCTCCGTACAACTGGTCCTCTGCGATCCGAAAATATCTGGCATCCACCGCTGTCTCCTTGCGTCCCGCCTCTTCTCTGGCCCGCTTGCGCAGGTAGATGGTCTTGATAATCCGGATCAGATCCTGGCAGTTACAGGCCTTTAGACAATTCTTATATTCCTGCTCCAGCAGTTTGTCATTGGCAATGGTGATCAGCGGGATCTCCGGAATCTGTCGGATCAGACTCTCCGCCTCCTCATGTGCAAGCACTTTCCGCATGGAACCTTCTGCCGTATCCACCGGAATATATACCGTACTGGAGGACAGATACAGAGGTTTTAAAATATAATACTCTCTCTTCTTGTCCACTCCTGCAATATCCAATGTCGTGATCTCTTCCACCACGCAAACGCCCTTACTGCCACATACTACACGTTCGCCCTTCTGAAACACCTTGACCTTCCTTTCCTCTGCCCATTGCAGAAAATTGAAAACACAATTTCCGTTTACTACCAATAGTATACCCATATTTTAACAGAAAAAACGCCGAAATGTCAGTATCTTTCGGCGTTTCTGATTATTTTCGTGAATATTGCTCATAGAAAATCGGTCCGGTATTGTGCATTATTTCTGATAAGCGATGCGGGGATCCCCGTTTTTCAGGTAAATAATGCCTCTGCGTTCGAAGCCGTTCTTCTCTAATAAGTGCTGCATGGTGTGATTGTCAAAATGGGTATCCGCACGCAGGTAAGGTACTTTCTTCTCACAGAAGGCAACGCATTTTGCAAACAGTCCCTTCACTTCCCCGTCTCCTGCCAGGCGGTGGATTGTGCCGTAAGGAGCCTCCTCCCTCCAACTGCCATCCTCAATATAGGCATAGGTCGGTTCCTCTTCCAGCAAAAGCATGAATACTCCATGGATCCTTCCGTTCTTTTTATATACATACAACCGCTGTTTCTCCATATCTGTCCGCAGTGTCTCCGGGTCCGGATAGGCTCCATTCCACTGGTTGGGATTGCCACTTGCCCGCATGTAGGCTTTGGCGATGTCATAGATTTCCAGGATCCGGGGCAGATCTGCTTCTTTTGCCGTTACGATCTCCTCTGGCTCATCGTTCTCCTTTCCCCCTTCGCCTTCCGCCACTTCCGCTTCCGGGGCTTCCAGAATCTCCCGCACGGCCGTTTCCATCCGCTCCGCCAACTGTCTGTGCCCCTTGGCTGTCAGATGTACGTGATCTGCCTTCGTCAGTTCACAGCCTCCCGCATCCAGAAAATCCACCTGCTCTGCCACCGCCAGAAAAGCATATTCTCTGGCCAGCGCTTTCGTGGTCTCCACACAGTCCGGGGCAAATTCAGGATAGGTCACTCCTTCTTCAATAGGAACCGGTGCCACGATCAGGGTCTTCGGTCCGTCCGCCCCCCAGCAGGGAACAGACTTTGCCTCTTCCACAAGGATCTGCATTCCTTTGGTAATCTTCTTCGCATCCGTATTGAATTTCACCTTGGAATCATTGGTACCTAACATCAGGATCAGCAGGTCTAACGGCTCGTGGCTGTTCAACAGGGCATGCAATACCGGCAGCAGGTTCACCGAATCCATGGCCGGATCCTCATACACACAGGTTCTGCCGCTCTGGCCCTCTTCAATGACCAGATACTCTTCGCCCAGTGCCTTTTGCAGCAGACAGGTCCAGCGCTCTTCTTCATTATACCTGCTGCCGTGGTCAGCACTCTCCGACGGATCGGTGCAAAGCCCGTGGGTATTGGAATCTCCGATGCACAGGATGTGTTTTTTCATAGCTGCGCCTCCAGTTCCGGGAAATACACAATAGTATCATCCCCCTGGAATTCCACGTACATGCCCTCCAGTTCCAGGTTTACATCATCCACATTGTGATCTTCGAAATATCTGGTCAGGTCCATAATCGTTTCCATATAGGAATTGTCCCCTTTTACCAGGATTCCCAGACCCTTTTCCGGCTCCTGCTCATAAAGCTCCAGTCCTTCGGTTTCATTGACATACTCACGTATTGCTTCTGCTACGGTCATTTAATTTCTTCTCCTTCTACTGTTCCTTTGTTCATAACACATATACAAGATTTTCTACACACTGTGTGCAAAATCTCTGACGTACATTTATCTTGACTGCTTCTCCTTATTGTATCATAAGCTCACGAATTCGTGCTATCGCACTCTACATCCTGCTTCGCAGGATATTCGTTCGCTAATGAGCCCAGAAAAACAAATGTCTGCTTGCAGCCACTTGTTTTTCCTTGAGGCTCATTATATCATAAAAGGCGAACCCTGGCACCGCCAAAGTCCGCCCTTCATCATTTTCTTCTCTTATTCCTCATTCAACTTAACCAACTTAGCTGTATAACTTATGATAATTCCCGTTTCTACCTTTCGCACTTTCTGGAAGAGTAAAAAATTTATCTCTTAAGTAAGTGTCATTTTAGAGTCAAAGCAAACTCTTAATAGTTCAAATACTAAAAAGGAAAATGGAATTGTCCACAAATCGGGTTCATGAAATGCGACGAGAATAGAAAACCTTTCAGCTATATTTTCAATTATCTGTGTTCCGGCAAGTGCACCAGTTCCGCTGATATAGAAATAAATATCTTTCATGGATATAGCAGAGGCTATGCGATCCAGGAACCTGGTATAAGCCACTCCCAATACTACACCCACGATCAGTATTGCCTGAAACAATATTTTTCTCCAATTTATTTGTAGTGTTTCCTTAATTTTTTTCAACTGTCCGGCACGAAAGTCTTTCCCGTGAGCTAACATACATAACAAGACTGCTGTCAATGCAGTAAACAACAGTCCTGTTTTTCCCGGAATCTGAAAGAACCAGCTTTCCGGCATGGTAATCCAACTCCATTGTTGCTCATATAAATCACTTTCCGTTTGATGTGCCATGAAAATCCAAAACTCTATCATTTTACCAAACTCAGTTAACAAAAAATATCCTAAGATCACAGGCACACATTTAACAGCTTCCTTGATTTTCATCATAGGATTCTCCTTCCAATTTTGTAGACTTTTGTTACTCTTTCGTTCTTTTTAATAATAACTTATTTTTTTATTGTTATCATAATTTGTCCACAAAAAGCAGAAATCTGACCACCAATTATAGCACATCCAACAACATTTTAATACTTACCTGAACATCAACCCTGATTGTCAATTCTCCATGATATTTTTCCACGATTTGTTCAATAATCTTCATTCCCCAGCCATGTGCTAACGAACCTTGCTCTGTCTCAGACACAAAATGATTATTTTTAACCAATGGTTTTTCCTTATAGTCATTCTCCATTTCAATTACAAGGAACCCCGCTGCTATCGCAATATTTAATTTGATTTGCTCTTTTGCAGCTTTCAATGCATTATCCAATAAATTGGCACATAATACACAAAGTTCTCTATCTTCAATTTTTAGTTCTGACGGAAGAATTGGGGTTTCAACCTGTAAAAGGATATTACGCTGTTCTGCTTTCTCTTTTGCTTCATAAATTACGGTATCTACAATATCTACGCCTGTATGTACCGGAATCATTTTACACTGCAGCGGTTCCTGCACGCTCTCTATATATGCTAAAGCCTCTCTCTGATCACCATTTTGCAGAAGTCTCTCCAACGCTCGTAGATGATGTTTGATATCATGGTACAATTTAGCATTTTCTGCATAAAAATTCTGTGCTCTGACATACTGGCTCTCAATCAGATCATATTGTGTATCTAATACAGAAATTTGCATCTTCAGTTGCGATTGGCGGAAGCAAAAGCATACCATAAGAAGCAGACTCACCAGGCAGGACAGGAAAACGTAATTCTGAATTGCATTTCCATAAATCATATCCATGAAAAAATCACACAGAAATGCTGTACTGAAGAAAGCAATGCCAAATGTTTTCAACAGATTCAACGCTGTAAAAGTTTTTCCTATTCCTTTATGTCTTATAGCAGATATCAATATACTATTTAAAATCAGCCATCCTGCCTGTGCGCAAAATTCCGCATTTGTCAAGAAATGTTCCACCAGTCCCAGTAAAACAGTCCAGATAAAAACATAACTGACTACAAGGGATGCCACTTTTTCCACAGAGCCATTCCATAACAGGTATCCTAAAATAGTAAGAAGTAATAGTAACGGAATCCACGACAAATACTTTTGCAGACCATACCATAGCATTCCCGATAAAAATATTGTTAATATAAATTTTTTATCTGAATCTATGTATTTTCTCCGATCAAAAAGCATATCCATCCATATCAAAAGCCATGCCGAATTGTGTATGCTCCACAGAATTTTAATCATCTGCATTCTACTCTCCATTCATCGTACCTGCCTGCCAATATTCCATTATTCGATGTTTTAATTGTGCCAGCCGTCGTTCTCCTATGTACAATTGCTGCCCCGTAGATAAAACCATCTGGTTATCTTTGATCTGTTTCACATGATATAAATTACACAAATATCCCCGATCCACCCATACGAATTCATCTTCCGGTAATTTCTCCGATATCTTTTTTAAGGAACTTCTTACCTTACACCTGGTAGCATCTGTCTTTTCAATATATAAATACTTGCCTTCTCTCCAAATATATACAATTTTTCTAAATGGGATTTTTTCTATGCCCTGTTGATTTTCTGCAATATAACCCTCTGAGGTACGTGATACAATTTCCCTGAATGCTGCCTCCAGTGCCTGTGTGATCATACTTTCCATTTGTTGCTTCGGAATAAAACGAAATGGTCGGAATTCAAATGATTTATACACATAACTCTCGTAAGCAGACACAAAGATGATCAGAATATCCGGTGCTGTTTCCTGAATTTTAGCTGCCAGTTCAAAGCCATTTAATTCCTGCATTTCAATATCCAAAAACAACAAATCAAACGCTTGACCATCCTCAATTTCATACCACAATGCCTTACTGCTCTGATATACATTACATTCATAAGGAATGCTTTTTTTCATGAAATACTCTTTTATATGTTTTTCCATGAACGCCGCATCTTCTACCGTATCATCACATATTGCAGCTTTCATTTTCCATGCTATATACTTTCCCATCGTTTCCCCTCTCCTTTATAGTATAATTATGCCACAACTATGTCCTTTTTCAAATTATTTTTATTCATTAAAAGCATACATAAAAACGGCCTTTAGACTTATGCCAAAGACCGTTACTTTTACAATATTATTCTTCATTCATCTTAGCCAGCTTGGCTGCCTGGTCGGCTGCGATGCAGGCATCGATGATCTCTTCGATATCTCCGTTCATGATCTTGTCTAACTTATACAGGGTCAGACCAATACGATGGTCGGTGACACGACCCTGCGGGAAGTTGTAGGTACGGATCTTCTCAGAACGGTCTCCGGTACCGATCTGGTTGCGGCGCATCTCTGCTTCCGCATCGTGTCTCTGCTGCTGCTCGATGTCATACAGCTTGGACTTTAACAGTGCGAATGCCTTAGCCTTGTTCTGGATCTGAGACTTCTCAGTCTGACTGTATACCACGATTCCGGAAGGATAGTGGGTCAGACGTACTGCGGAGTCGGTGGTGTTGACACACTGACCACCGTTACCGGATGCTCTCATGACATCAATACGGATATCCTTGTCCTCGATGACGATATCAATATCATCGTCCACCTCCGGCATAACTGCCACACTGATGGTGGAGGTATGGATACGTCCGCCGCTCTCGGTCTCCGGCACACGCTGTACACGATGTACTCCGCTCTCATACTTCATCTTGGAGTAAGCACCCTGTCCGCTGATGGTAAACTGTACTTCCTTCATACCGCCGATACCAATCTCATCCACGTTGATCAGCTCTACCTTCCAACGCTGCTTCTCGGCATAATGCACATACATACGATAGATCTCCGCTGCAAACAGTGCAGCCTCATCGCCGCCGGCACCGGCACGGATCTCCACGATTACATTCTTGTCATCATTAGGATCCTTGGGCAGTAACAGGATCTTCAGTTCCTGCTCCAGCTCTTCCACGCGCTTCTTGCTGTCGTTTAACGTCTCCTTGATCATCTCGCGCATTTCTTCGTCTTTTTCCTCTTCCAGCATGGAAAGAGAATCTTCAATATCCTGCTTGCACTTTTTGTACTCTGTATACGCATCCACGATAGGTGTCAGATCACTCTGCTCCTTCATCAGCTTGCGGAAACGTTCCTGGTTATTCGTGACCGTGGGTTCATGCAGTTCGCCCATGATCTCTTCAAAACGAATCAATAAATCTTCTAACTTGTCAAACATAACTAATTCCTCTCAATATAAGTTGTAACAGTTCAGCCATGAACATATTGGAGAGCAAAAATCATGCTTGCATGATTTTGTGAACGAATATGTTCATGAACTAAGCGCCAGGTTTATGAGCAAAGATAGTCACGAAGTGACGGAAAGCGTGTCAGCGCGACTTTGCGAATGGTGCGGGCTGAACTGTTACATACGTTCCAAAAACTACCCGGTCCAGACCGGCATAATCCTGCACCACTTGTACCTCGCGGTACCCTTCGGTGCGCATCAGTTCCGATACAGCCTGTCCCTGGTCATATCCGATCTCAAAAAAGAGCATTCCACTGCTCACCAGATGTTTTCCTGCTTCTTCGATGATACGGCGGTAAAAATGTAAACCATCCTCCGTACCGTCCAGTGCCATCCTGGGTTCATGATCCCGTACCTCCGGCATCAGCTTCTCCACTTCCGCACTGGCGATATAAGGCGGATTCGACACGATGATCTCGAATTTTCCCTCCACCTTGTCAAACAGGTCACTCTGTAAAAAATGAACCCGATCTGCGTTCACCGCATCCAAAAGCGTCTCCGCATTTTGCTCTGCCACTTCCAGCGCATCTGCAGACAAATCCACACCCAGTCCTTCACAGGCATTGCTGTAATGCAGAAGGCTTAACAGAATACATCCGGATCCCGTACACATGTCAAGCACCCGCATTCCGTCATGGAGTTCCTTCAATACTTCCTCCACCAGAATCTCCGTATCCTGTCTCGGGATCAGTACGTGCTCATTGACAGCAAAGGTCAGTCCCATAAAGTCCTGCTCCCCGGTCAGCTGCTGCAGCGGAATGTGCTCCGCCCGCTGTCCGATCCAGCCAAGATATTTCTCTTCCGCTTCCGGTGTCACCGACTGTTCCCCGTGCACCAGCAGATCATTACGATTCGTACCGCATACCGCTTCCAGCAGAAGTCTCGCATCCAGTGTGGCTTCTTCGATTCCCGCTGTCTGTAAAGCCAGACAGCCCTTTTCATAGCATTCCCGATAGGTCATCTTAATCCTCTGGTTCTGCGGATGCATCGTCCTTCATCCAGCCCTCATCCACTTCGTAACCGAAGGTATCCTGTAAATATTTCTTCCAGTCGAACACAGCTTCTACGGAAGCGATGGCTACCTCTGCCATGCTCTCATCGGGTTCCCTGGTGGTCATACGTTGGATCCACATACCGGGAGCAGACAGGATCTTAATAAACACATTATCCGTGCGTCCGGCCAGACGGATGATCTCGTAGGAAATTCCGGCCACAACCGGCATCAGCAGAATACGAAGGATCACTTTCTCCGCCACATTATCCACCTGGATAAAGAAGAACAGCACAATACTTACCAGCATAACAAAGAAAATGAAGCTGGTACCGCAACGTTTGTGCAGTCTGGAGCTGCGCATCACATTGTGCACCGTAAGGGGTCTGCCCTTCTCGATACAGTTGATGCATTTGTGCTCCGCCCCATGATACTGGTACAGCCTGCGGATATCCTTCATGGCGCTGATGCCCCATACATACAGCAAAAACAGAGCAATACGGATCACCCCCTCAATAATCACCATCAGGGAGCGGTTGCGGATAAAGCTCTCAAACAGAGAGGAAATGAAATACGGCAATACGATAAAGATGCCTACTGCCAACATAATGGAGATCACCGTCACAATACCAGACAGCAGCTTTTCTCCGTTGCCACCGCTCATCTTGTCCATTGCCTTATCGAATTTCGTTTCTTTGCCTTCCTCTTCTTCATAGAAGGAAGCGGAATAATTCAATGCTCTGGTTCCCAGGATCAGGGAATCCAGGAAATTAAAGATACCACGGATAAAGGGAAGCTCCTTGAACTTACTTCCGTGAGCCAGACCCTGATAGGTCTCCACTTCCACTTCAATCTCGCCGTCCGGCTTGCGGACCGCTACCGCATACTTCTCTTTATTTTTCATCATAACGCCTTCCAGCACGGCCTGTCCGCCGATACCGGAATAACGACTCTTTCTTCTAGCCATAAAACCTCATCCTTATAAATGCAGTATTAAATAGGAACATAGTTTCCTATACGACAAGAAAAGGTTGAGATAAGAATACCTCAACCTTTCGCTTGCAATCTTATTTAACACCGTATTTCTTATTGAACTTATCAATACGGCCATCGGTTCTTGCAGACTTCTGCTGGCCAGTGTAGAATGAATGACACTTGGAGCAAACTTCTACGTGAAGCTCGGGCTTGGTGGAGCCGGTTACAAATGTGTTACCACAGTTGCAGGTTACAGTTGCCTGGTAGTAAGCGGGATGGATTCCTTCTTTCATTTCTTTCACCTCTCTATAAAAATGTCGTGTATAAGTTCTTGTTCTCATCCTCACTGCTTATGGAACCACAAACAGCGGTATTATTGTACCATAAGAGTTTACACGACGCAAGACCTATTTTTACATATTTCTTCCCTGGTATTGTACCGTAATGATATAAACTGTTTTTTCAGTCTCATCAATCTTATAAATTGCCATATAATTATCGACCAGAAGCTGTTTATACCCCTTTCCGGCATACTTTCCCTCTAATCTATCCTGATGTGAACCGGGAAAAGTCTCCAGTTTTTTATCGCTCTCCAAATTCTGTCTGTTTGTGCTTTTGCATTTTCCGGAACCTGTTTTTCTATGGCGATATACCTGTAGATTTCTTCCATATCACGATATGCTCTCGGATACAACTTTATATGGTATTTAACCATAATATTTTTTGTCTAGCCTTTCCATTGCGACATCCATATCCATCGTATCCGCACCCGCAGCAACTTCCTCTTCCGCCTCACAGATGGCCTGGTCGATTTTATGAATTCGTGCAAAACGCTCATAAAATTCTGCGCTCATCACTACCAGATCGCTGTAGCCATTCTTAGTAATAAAAATCGGTTCCTGCTTTGTATGTGCTAATTCGGATATTTCACTTGTTTTTCTCAAATCTCTGATTGGCATGATCAATGGCATAATAGCACCTCCTTTATGCCATAATTGTAGCACAATTATGGCACATCGTAAAGGTATATATTCTGCCATCATTTCCAATTTTTGTCAATTTTCTATCTTTTGCCTAGATAAACCGGTTCTTCTTCACCATATTCACAAATTCCACATTATTGCGGGTATGGGAGAACATATCAAGGATGCGGTCGGTAGCTTCGTCGGGCTTTAAGCCATTCAGGGCCTTACGCATGATATTGATGGCTTCCAGTTCTTCCGGTGTCAGCAACAGATCCTCTCTTCTGGTGCCGGATTTTGCCAGATCGATAGCCGGGAAAATACGTTTCTCGGACAGCTTTCTGTCCAGAACCATTTCCATATTACCGGTTCCCTTGAATTCCTCGTATACCACATCATCCATCTTGCTTCCGGTCTCTACCAGTGCGGTGGCCAGAATGGTCAGGCTTCCTCCCTCACGCATATTACGGGCTGCACCGAAGAATCTCTTGGGCATGTGGAGTGCGGCGGGATCGAGACCACCGGACAGAGTACGTCCGCTGGGGGGAACCACCAGGTTGTACGCTCTGGTCAGACGGGTGATACTGTCAAGCAGGATCACGACATCCTTCTTATGTTCTACGAGACGCTTTGCACGCTCGATCACCATCTCTGATACTCTCTTGTGGTGCTCGGGAAGCTCATCGAAGGTGGAATAGATCACTTCCACATTGTCTCCGTGGATTGCTTCCTTAATATCGGTAACTTCCTCGGGACGCTCATCGATCAGCAGGATCAGCATGTGCATCTTGGGGTTACCGTTCAAAATAGACTTTGCCACTTCCTTCAACAGTGTGGTCTTACCAGCCTTGGGCGGGGATACGATCATACCACGCTGTCCCTTACCGACAGGGCTTACCAGATCCATGACTCTCATAGCCACGCTGCAGCCGGGAGTCTCCATCTTGATGCGCTCATCCGGGAAGATCGGCGTCATATCCTCGAATGCCATTCTCTTGGCTGACTCTTCCACTGTATAACCGTTGATGCTCTTGACGAACAGCAGTGCACTGAACTTCTCCTGCTGGGTCTTGATTCTCTTGTTGCCCTTCAGGATATCACCGGTCTTCAGTCCGAAACGACGGATCTGGCTGGGAGCCACATACACATCGTTCTCACCGGGCATATAATTCTCGCAACGGATAAATCCGTAACCATCCGGCATAACCTCTAAGATACCGCTGGCTTCGATACCGCTGTCCAGTTCCTTGGGATACTGGCTCTCATCGTATGCCACGTTATTCGGATTGAAGGTACGCTCTCTGGTGTAAGCTTCACTTCTTACGCCGACCATCTCTGTACCGGTTTCGGAACGGTCAGTGCGTTCTGCACGATCCGTACGCTCGGTACGGTCTGTCCGATAGTTTCTGTCATTTCTATCCTGTCTATCATATCTGTCCTGTCTGTAATTCCTCTCCTGTCTGACAGGGCGTTCTGTTCTCTCCGGCTTCTCTGCCTCTTCGCTCTTAGCAGCCTCCTGTTTCTCTTCCGCTGCCTTAGCTTCTTCCTCTTTTTTCAGGCGCTCATCTTCTGCAAGCATAGCTTCTACCAGATCTGCCTTTTTCATTGTGGAAGTTCCCTTCAGGCCACGTACTTTTGCCAGCTCCTTTAACTGAACTAATGCAAGTGATTCATATTTTTCTCTCATATACCCTCCTATGGAAATAAGATTTACTATAAAACTGTTAACTAAGGGGAATTACATCCGATTTACATTCGACATGTCAGTTGAATAAAAAGATATTAAAACTGCATCTGAAGCCATTATAATACATTTCTTTCCAAATAGGAAGTCCCAAAATAAAAATTTTATTTTTTGTAAAAGTGGTGCTAAATCCTTGCGAAGATATCGATTCTATTATATCATTATGAATAGCGTCCGGATTTCGTATCCGGCAAATCATCCATGATTATATGAAGTAATGACCAAACAAAAATAAGAGAGGTATTGTCATGACAACCAATGAAAAAGCGTTACTGATGCATGAAAAATGGAACGGTAAACTGGAGACCGTGTCCAAGACTCCCGTCAAGACCCGTGAGGATCTGGCTATTGCTTATACTCCCGGTGTTGCGGAGCCCTGCAAAGTAATCGCCCAGGACAAGGAAGCTGCTTACAAATACACCATGAAGGCCAACACCGTAGCCGTTGTCTCCGACGGAAGTGCGGTTCTTGGTCTTGGCAACATCGGTCCCTACGCAGCCATGCCCGTTATGGAAGGCAAGGCAGTCCTCTTCAAAGAATTCGGTAATGTAAATGCTGTCCCCATCTGTCTGGACACCCAGGATACCGAAGAGATCATCAAGGCTGTGACCTATCTGGCTCCCGGCTTCGGCGGCATCAATCTGGAAGACATCAGTGCTCCCCGTTGTTTCGAAATTGAGGAACGTCTGAAGGAGATTCTGGACATCCCCGTATTCCATGATGACCAGCACGGTACTGCCATCGTCGTTCTGGCCGGTGTCATCAACGCCCTGAAGGTAGTCGGTAAGAAAAAGGAAGACTGCCGCGTAGTGGTAAACGGTGCCGGAAGCGCCGGGGTGGCTATCACCAAACTGCTTCTGACCTACGGTTTCCCCAATATCATCATGTGTGACAAGGTAGGTATTGTCTCCAAAGATACCGAAGGCCTGAACTGGATGCAGAAAAAGATGACCGAAGTGACTAACTTAAACAACGAGACCGGCTCTCTGGCCGATGCTCTGAAAGGTGCCGATATCTTCATCGGTGTTTCCGCTCCGAACATCGTCACTCCCAAGATGGTAGCTTCCATGAACCGCGATTCCATCCTGTTTGCCATGGCGAATCCCATTCCCGAGATCATGCCGGATGTAGCCAAGGCTGCCGGTGCCCGTGTCGTAGGAACCGGACGCAGTGATTTTCCCAATCAGGTGAACAATGTGGTCGCTTTCCCCGGTATCTTCAAGGGTGCTCTGGAAGGTCGTGCTACCCAGATCACCGAAGAGATGAAACTGGCCGCTGCCGAAGCCATTGCCGGTCTGGTACCCGCAGACAAGCTCTCCGATGACAATATCATGCCGGAAGCATTTGATCCCCAGGTAGCCGAAGTTGTGGCAAACGCTGTAAAGAGCCACATCCGCTAATGTGTTCGGACAGCATTGTGAGAGACTGGCACGGCAAGCCCTACTACTCTCTGGATTCCTATTGCAAAAATACGTTTCACCATAAATGCTATAAAATAGCCCTGAATGCCCGGATGTCCTGTCCCAATCGGGACGGAACTCTGGACACTCGGGGCTGTATCTTCTGTAGCTCCGGCGGCAGCGGTGACTTTGCTGTGGACATTGCCGGGAAGACTATGGAGGAACAGATTGCGGAAGGCATGGCAAAATTCGGTGATAAAGTGACCGGTCATGACCTGATCGCCTATTTTCAGGCATACACCAACACTTATGCACCTCTCCCCTATCTGGAAGAGGTGTATCGTTCTGCCCTGAGCCATCCCAAAGTCTGCGGCATCTCCATTGCCACCAGGCCGGATTGTCTGGGGCCGGAAGTACTGGCTCTGCTTGCAAAATTAAAAGGTGAATATCCGGACAAATTCCTCTGGATCGAACTGGGATTACAGACAATCCACGAAGAGACTGCCCACTATATCCGCAGAGGCTATCCCCTGTCCTGCTTTGAGAAAGCCTGTACCAATCTGAAGACACTCAAAATCCCTTTTATCGTCCATACGATTCTGGGACTCCCCGGAGAGACCGACCGACAGGTACTGGAAACCATGAAATACTTAAACCATATTGCTCCCTTTGGCATCAAGCTCCAGTTACTGCATATTTTAAAAAATACCGATCTGGCAGAGGATTATGAAAAGGGAATATTTGAGGCACTGACTCCGGAACATTATCTGGATCTGTTGGTCTCCTGCCTCGCCCACCTGTCTCCGGACATCGTGATCCACCGGGTCACCGGTGATGGGCCAAAAGATCTGCTGATCGCTCCGAAATGGAGTCTGGACAAACGAAAGGTACTGAACTCACTGCACCACCGTATGAAAGAGCAGGGCATCCGTCAGGGTGACCATTATGAAGCAATAAATAAAGATAAACATTAGAAAGGCTGTTATCCCATTATGTTACAAGATCCGCTTACTTTATATAAACTTATCGTTCTCTACATGCTGAACCGTGTGACTTTCCCTCTCACGGCCGCACAGGTCAGCGATTTTATCCTTGGAAAGGAATACACGAACTTCCTGACCCTGCAGCAGGTCATCAATGAACTGACGGATGCCGGAATGATCGCCACCCAGTCGATCCGCAACCGGACCCACCTGTCCATCACTGCCGATGGCAAGGAAACTCTGAATTTCTTCGAGAACCGCATCGGTGATACCATCAAGCAGGAAATTGACAGCTATTTTCAGGAAAACGAGTTCACCCTGCGCAACGAAGTCTCTGTGCTGGGGGATTATTATAAATCCACCTCCGGTGAATACGAGGCTCATCTGGTAGCAAAAGACCGCGGTATCAATCTGGTGGACATCACCTTATCCGTTCCCGTGGAAGAAACTGCGGCTGCTATCTGCGACAACTGGCAGAAAAAAAATCAGGAAATATACAAATACCTGATTACGGAGTTGTTCTAATCCCGCAATCAGGTACCTGATTTTATGATTCTTTGTTTTTAGAAGAAGCCTCTGCGGCTTCTTTTTTGATTCTCGCCATATGCTCTCTGATCTTCACCTCATAACCGTTACCCGAGGGCTGATAGAACTCCCTGCCACTTAATTCATAGGGCAGATACTGCTGTTCCACATAGTCATTCGGGTAATCATGTGCATATTTATATCCTGTTCCGTGTCCCAATTTTGCTGCTCCTTTATAATGTGCATCCTGCAAGTGTGCGGGGATCGGCAGATCTCCTGTGGCCTGTACTTCCTGCATCGCCTGAAATACCGCTTCGCAGCTACGATTGCTCTTGGGTGCTGTAGCAATATAAGTCACTGCCTGCGCCAGAATGATCTGCGCCTCCGGCATGCCTACCCGCTCCACCGCCAGAGAAGCATTCACTGCCATCACCAGTGCCTGGGGATCCGCATTGCCCACATCCTCCGATGCACAGATCATAATACGTCTTGCAATAAAAGTAACGCTTTCGCCAGCATTTAACATCCTTGCCAGATAATATACTGCCGCATCCGGATCTGACCCCCGCATACTCTTGATAAATGCAGAAATCGTATCGTAGTGGTTGTCACCGTTTTTATCGTATCTCGCCGCTCTCTTCTGGATACACTGCTGTGCCACGTCGAGCGTAATATGGATCTTGCCATCCGGTCCCGGTTCTGTGGTCATGATGCCCAGTTCAATAGCATTCAGTGCATGTCTGGCATCGCCGCCGGAGATATCTGCCAGAAAATCCAGTGCATCCTCGTCTATGGTGCCGTTGTAGGCTCCCATTCCCCGGTCTGTATCGTAGACTGCTTTTTTCAAAAGCTCTTTGATGGCTTCCCTCGGAATCGGCTTCAATTCAAAGATCACCGAGCGGGAGATCAGAGCGCCGTTGACTTCAAAATAGGGATTCTCTGTAGTAGCTCCTATGAGAATGATCGTACCGTCCTCCACATACGGGAGCAGATAATCCTGTTGTCCTTTATTAAAACGGTGGATCTCGTCAATGAACAGAATTGTACGCTTCCTGTACATTCCCTGCAGTTCCTTCGCCTTTGCCACCACTTCTTCCATATCCTTTTTGCCCGCCACTGTGGCATTAATCTGTTGAAATTCAGCACTGGTAGTATTGGCAATGACTTTCGCCAGCGTCGTTTTGCCGGTACCGGGCGGTCCATAGAAAATGATGGAGCTGATCTTGTCCGCCTTGATGGCACGATACAGAAGCTTGTCCTTGCCGATAATATGCTCCTGTCCCACGACCTCATCCAAGGTTCTGGGACGCATTCTGGCCGCCAGTGGAGCTTCCTTTTCCATATTGGTGCTTCTCATGTATTCAAACAAATCCATAATATTACATCCTCTGTTTCTATTGCAAAGATACCAAAAGACTGAAGCACATTCTAAGATATGCTCCAGTCAATTATAACAAAGTTTATCGCAGCTTGCAATTTTGCATCCAGATCTTCACACGCCGCTTCAATGCATTTGCTTCCAGCGGAGCCAGCAGCAGATCCTGGATTACTTCCGTCTCCAACGCACATTTCATCTGTACAAGATTCCCCTCCTTGCAGATGGCGATCATGGGAAGCGCATGTTCTCTCTGTAATTCTCCAAGTTCCTGCCAGCGTGCCTGTCCTCCGTCCTCTTCTTCTGATACATCCACGAACAGTCCCAGAATGTCTTCGCCGGTCTTCTCTCCCATGTTCTCTCTGATCTCTTCCACCGAGATTACTTTCTTCAGATGAACAAACTCCGGCAGTGCAAACTCCAGCATGCTGGTAACATTACGGGAGGATGACCACACAAAAGCCTGTAATTTCTGATCAGGGGTCTGATTTTCCTCACCGAACACGCTGTAGCGTCCTTTTCCCGACTTCTTGGATACATACAATGCCTGATCTGCTTTTGCCGCAAGATCATAGTAGCAATGATCCTCTGGATCGGAAAATGCTATTCCCACACTGATGGATATATTTTCCGGTATGGATAAGTTCTCTTTATATTTTACGAGGTTGACCAGATTCTCTGCCTTGATCAGTGCGATCTCTTTGGACGGAATGTCTCCCATCAATACTGCGAACTCATCTCCACCCATACGTCCCACATAATCTGTGCTGCGGAACTGTGAAGAAATGACTCCTGCAATGACGCTGATCACATGGTCTCCCATAGTATGACCGTATACATCATTTACGGATTTGAAATTATCGATATCTATCACCATAAGAGCATGCAGGCCATTCTTATGCTCTGTCAGAGTCTTCGTGATCAGCTTCTCTACTGTCATCTTGTTGAACAGACTGGTCATCTCGTCGATCTGCGACTTTGTCTTCCAGGCCTTCTGCTCATCTCTGCTATTCTGCAACCTGCGTTTTACCCCCAGTGTATTGTTGATGCGGGTAAGCGCTATCCGGGTATCTACCGGTTTGATAATGAATTCATCCGCCCCCAGTGCAAATGCTTCCGACTGGGAAGACACCGATTCCGTATTCGTCAGAACGATAACCGGCGTGTCCTTGAAGCCCTCCATATTCTGTCTGCGGCGCAGTACTTCAAAGCCGTCGATCCCCGGCATGACCAGATCCAGCAGCACCAGATCAATGGCATCGCTTTCCTTCTCCATGATCGTAAGACATTCTTCACCGGAAACAGCCTCTGCGAAGTTAAAATGCTCCCCGAGAGACTGTCTGATCACTACTCTTTGAAATTTTGAATCATCAACGATTAATAATGTTTCTTTCTTTTGTAAACTGCTCATGGCTGTCGGATCCTGCTTTCCGTATCACGTCGTTTAAAACGCGATACAGTTATAGTATATCCAACAGCCATGTGCTCGTCAATTTAAAAATATATCTACTTTTTACACAATCTTTATGTGGTTTTTCCCTTTAAAGTTGAATTTTACTACGTCTGCAGAGAAGTCCGCCGAATGTCACCAGGCCTGCAGCTACAAGCAGCAGTATCTCGGGCATCCATCCCATCACACCTTCACCGGTCTTAGGCACGCTGTCTAGCTCCGGCTGTGCAGCTGCGGTGTTTGCAGCTACCGTAAAGGTAGTACTTGCGGAATCATCGATCCACATGATGTCTACGGTATGCTCACCTTCTGACAGGGACGCCAGATAGGAAGGCTTCAGGGTCACGATAATGGAACCTGATTTTGCTTCGTAATGGACACTGGGGATCCAGTTGCCATCTACCCGGACTCCGGCAAACTTTTCGAAATCGCCATCACCGCGGATGGTCAGGCCTTCAGAAGTGCTACCGTTCCAGGTGCTCCTGGTGCCTTCTATGATCTTGTAGGGATCTTCCTGACTGTCATCACTTGACTCCGATGTATCGGTCTCCGGCGTAGTGGTTCCGGCCTCGCCTACTGTAAATTCGAAACTGGTAACTTCTTTCCGGGTATAAGGAACTATATCATCATAGGTCATTGTAACCGTCATGGTATATTTTCCGGACGGAGCACAATCCTGTGTCTTATAGCTTACCTTTACACCTTGTCCAACTTTTTCACCGTTGTTGCCGGCATAATCAGTCGCTTCTACGTTAAACAAATGATCTACATTATCACCTGCTGCATTCGTAATATGATAGGATGTGCTCTGAATTGTCACAGAGTCATAACTCAAATTCCATCCTGTATAAAAGGAGAAAGAACTGGTTGTATCATTGGGAAGCAGGCCTTCATTTTCTATAAACTTTGTGCTCAGATCCAGGTTTACAGCTTCTGCCTGTATATCCAGTGTTCCCCGTTTGCCAATCAACTCGCATACTTCATATCCATAGCCGGTTGTTGCACTGCTTTTTCCAATTGGAGTCAACGTAATGTCCTCTATCACGTCTCCCACGTCGTTCATTATCTTTGCCGTAACCGTAGGCTCATTTGCAAAACAATATCCATCCTCCGGCTCTATAAAGATAACATAATGATGACCATCGTAAGGAGTATTACACTCAGGCTTATAACTAGCACCCTTGCCACAATTCATTGTGCAATGATCAAGCCTGTAAACGAAGTCCCATCTTGCTAATTCTGTGTACTTTCGTACAAAGTCTATAGTGTCGGCGGTTACTGCCGCCTTCGCATTCATCCCCTGCCAACCCCACAACAGCATTCCTGCCATTGCCAACAGTCCGATTCTCTGTAATATCTTTTTCATCTGCTTTCTCCCATTGTCAATACAAATCTATTTTGCTTTTTTCAGTCGTAAAGCACCCATTATAGTCAGACCTGCAGCTACAAGTAGCAATGCTTCGGGCATCCATCCCATCACACCTTCACCGGTCTTGGGAACGCTGTCCAGCTCCGCCTGTGCAGTTGCGGTGTTAGCTGCTACCGTAAATGTGGTGCTGGCGGAATCATCGATCCACATGATGTCCACGGTATGTTCACCCTCTGACAGGGATGCCAAGTAGGAAGGTTTCAGGGTCACGATAGTGGAACCTGATTTTGCCTCGTAGTGGGCACTGGGGATCCAGTTGCCATCTACCCGGACACCGGCGAACTTCTCGAAATCGCCATCGCCACGGATGGTCAGGCCTTCGGTGGTGCTGCCGTTCCAGGTACCCTTGGCTCCGTTGATGATCTTATAAGGTTCTTCTGAACTGTCATTGCTTGCTGCCGGCGCACTGGTTTCCGATCCATTGTTTTCCGACTCATTGGTTTCCTTCTTCACAGCTTTTCCCTCTACAACAATGGTTCCTGAGCCGTTATCATCTAACTGGTATTTATATCCATACAATGTAGAGCTGTCCTTAGGTAATGGTACTAACAGCGTATCGTTCCAGCTGACCTTCGGTTCTTCTGTAAAATAATATCCATCCTTCGGTTCTACATAAAGGAAAAGGTGCGCATCATGGGACTCCGCAGCACTTCCGCTCAGACCATATCCCTTAGCTATACGACCATTTTCCAATTTATCTCTATTGATCGTCCAGTCATTCCACTTTTCCCATGTTATTTCAGTATTGGTATTGCCGGGATTAGATGGCTGTGCGTCACCGGTTGTAAATAAGTACCAGCCTATGATTTCATTTGAAGTATAATCAATTACCTGAAAATAATTGTCTGGATAAACGTTCACCGGTTTCTTAAACGCATAACCAGATTCAGGAATCAATGCTATCGTTCCAGAATATTCCGTATTCGGTTCCGCAATGCCTGTTACTTCCTCATCCGTTGTTGGCACTGACCATCGTAACGTCCCTGTTACGCCCTCCGTATTAATTTTCCATTCCGTAGGGAATGGTTGTCCGGCCACCGGTTCTGAGACCGTTATACTTACTTCTTTGATTTCTTTAGCAAGGGGGTGCTGATTAAATACTATTATGACATAGGATTTATTACTTGAACTAGGCAGATTAGATTTATCTATGCAATACCTGTAATAATATCCTTCCTTTTTTTCCGGATTAGTAAGGCTTATCGCATCATCATCGAAATTCTCGGGCCTAATATTCACTGTGGGCTCAACTTCAAAAAGATAACCTTCTACCGGATATACATCAATACAATACATATCAGAGTCTTTGAATATATTTAACTTGCTTACATCAATTTTATCTTTCTGATCCCCTGTACACGAAAAACCAAAACTATAGTATTCCTCATCTGCCGCTTTCGCATCCATTCCCTGCCAGCCCCACAGCAGCATTACCGCCGCTGCCAGCAGTCCGATTCTCTGCAATATCTTTTTCATTTGTTTCCTCCAATCCGAATTCTTGTAATATCTGGTTTACAGTCCCAGCAGCTGTTTCTTCTTGGCTTCGAATTCTTCTGCGGTAATGACACCCGCATCCATCAACGCCTTATACTTAGGCAGTGCCACGGTGGGATCCTCTGCCTGTACGGGTGCGGCCTGCGGTGCACTCTGCGTACTCTGGGTTGCGGCGTGGGGATCTATTACCTGTTCCTGTACCTGTGGATCGATGATCTGCATCAGGTTCTGTGCCAGTGCATGCAGTCCTTCCGTCTTCTGGGTATAATCATCCAGATAATCGATGGTGCTGGGCTGATCGGAATTGAACTTCGGTGCTCCCGTCTCCTTATAGAAGCTCTTCCAGTAAGGGTGCTCCAGCGTGATCTCCACAGCGAATTTCTCTACCGGATTCGGAATATTGAAATCCGGTTCGGTCATACGGTCTCTGTAATCCGGATCATCTCTTCTGAAGTTATCGTCTCTTCTGCTGTCCTCCAAGTTACGACGCATTTCCTCCATCATCTCATACTGATGCCGCAGCATTCTGTATTCATCGATCCTGGGCTTTAACTCATTTAAACGCTCCTTAATATTGCTCTTGCAGCTCCGGAAGTTCCCCTTTTCTCCTTCGTACAATACCTCGCCGTCCTCCAGAATACGGAATGACTTAATGTCGGAGGGCTCCAATGCAAATGCCGTGTCAACGACTCCAAGCCGCAGCAGCTGATGATCCATATCCAGCAGCAGACTGCCCTTGAAAAATCCGAAATCATAACGGTAAGTCTCCGTGAAACTGTCACGCAGAGGCTTATTGGCATCATAACAGTTGATATATTCCCGAAATTCATCTAGCGTCATGGAATTCAGTACGCCGTCCGGCAGATCGATCTTGGCTGCACACTCCTTACAGAGATTCTGCCCCTCCACTGCGGATGCCAGCAGTCTCGGTGTCGGACTTCCGCAGATCGGACATAGCTTTTTGTTGTTTGTAAATAATCCCATCGTTTTACCCTCCTTAAGAATGTATATGGATTACATGATCTCAATTAATTTTTTTCGGTGATATCCGCAGATTCCCGCTGCGATACGATCCGGTATTCTGTGAAGCATACAATTGTAGTTTTCCACGGAATCGTTATAAATCAGTCCACTGGTCTCCACCATATGTTCATAGCTTTTTGCTGCTTTCCAGTACTTCTGATAAGTCTCCTGTGCCTGCAAAAGCGGCATGCTTTCCGAGATCTCTGCAATTTTTTTCTGTACTCTCAATAATTCTCTCTGTTGTTCTGCCACCCATTCCGGCAGTCCGGCCTCTCCGGCAGTCTGTGCACTCTCTAGCGAATGTTTCATTCTCCGGAAAGTCTCCGCATCCATGGTCTGTCCGAGAAACTCCGCCAATCCTTCCAGTGCCTCCCGCTCTGCGGAGAGCTGTACCAGAGTCTGGTACATGGCATTCCGGATATTTTCTTCCTGTGTCTCCAGCTTACGCCGCACCGACAATAGCCAGACACCAAAAAGGGAGGCAAGCAGCAACACGATAATCACAATTTCCATCGTTACCTCTCCCTCCCCTTTTCGTCTTTTTAAGATCTTTTCAAACTATCTTACTGCACAAAATAAAGTCCGTCATAACCATTCATATCAGACATAGCGATCAGTGTTACAGTATCTCCCACCTCAGACAAAAATCCGGCATAGGTAACCTCTGTTCCACCAAAATCAAGTGTCATCTTGATAGCTGTGTTGTCATCGGAATACTCATAAGTACCTTCTGCATTTCCGCCGCCCTGTACCATGGTAACTGCACCGTCTTCACCAAATACAAGCTGTAAGGTACCGCCATAAGTCTCCAGTGTTGCGTTCAGATCCTCTTCCTCCATCTCAACACCATCGATCATACCGCCGGCAAAGTTCCATTCTGTACCACTCAGATCCGGGATTTCCATAACTGCCACCTGTAACAGGGGACCGCCCTCTGCTTCCGTTCCTGCCTCTGCAGTGGTCTCTGCCGGAGTTTCTGCCACTTCCTGGGTCTGTACTTCCTGGGTCTGTACTTCCTGGGTCACTTCTTCGTTGGTGTCCTCCACAACTACATCTTCCTCACCACAGGCTGCCAGTGACAATGCCAGTACCAGTCCCATTGCGCATGCAAAATACTTTTTCTTCATAATAGTTTCCTCCTTCTTACAACAGTTCTCTGTTGTCTGAAGATAGTGTACCTTATTTTTTCCATTTATGACCGTTTTTGACACCAATCGACCCAAATATGACATGAAACGACCGGAGAAAAAATTCTCCGGTCGTTTTATGCTAAAAATGTCTGGTTTTTACGAAAGAAATAGGAAAAAAATTTGTCTTTCAGTTCCGAATATTTTCCATGCGGAATCGGGATCTGGGTACCGTCCGACAGAATCACTGCTTTGTTAGATATGCTCTTTACATAATCCATATTGATCATATATGACCTGTGGCAACGGACAAAGCATTCATAATCCTTCAACTGTTCGCACAAATCGTCCAGTTTACCAACGCTGTCCAGTACTTCTCCGTCCTCTTTGTGAAGCAGCAGATTCCTCCCCGTTACCTCGCAATACTTCAGTTTGTCCAGTTCCAGCCTTGTGATTCCCGTCTTACATCGCAGGATCAGACTGTTCTTTTCATTCTTGCGGCACTCCCTGAGTACCGAATCCATCAATCGGTAGAAGCTCTCCTGCCAGATAGGCTTCAACTGATAAAAATAGGCCCCCACTTCATAGGAATCCACAGCGTATTCCGAAGAGGATGTCAGATAAATGATCTTCACCGAAGTATCATACTTACGGATCTCTCTGGCGGCACTGATTCCATCCTGTCCCGGCATCAGAACATCCAGAAATATAATATCCAGCCGGGTCCCCCGCTCTACTTCCGACAGCAATTCCAGCGGACTGTGAAATGCTGCATAAGTAATATCCTGATTCCGTTCTACCCGATATCTGTCCATCAGAACGCTTAATTCTTTAAGTACTGACAGATCGTCATCACAAAAAGCTACTTTTATCATGATTCTTCCTTTGCCGCACAAACCGATGCAGCTCATTCGTTTTATCGTATGTGTCTTGACATGTTTTTCTACGCTTATTACAATAATTATATCCGTACATCGATGTACGATGCAAGGATAATTTTGAGAAAGGCATATTTTTGATGTCATCAAACGAAGAAAACGGAAAAAGTGAAAAAAGACTGATGTCCATCGGAGAAGTCTCCAAAGCGATCGGCATCACCAGAAGAATCATATTGAACTACGAAGCCAAAGGTCTCCTGCTTCCGGATAAAAAAGAAGGAACTGCCGGGAATCGCTATTATACCCCGGATTCCATCTCCCTGATCCGCTCCATCCGGGTACTGCAGAATTTAGGGCTGTCCCTGGATGAGATCTCCTCCTATTATAATGGATCCACGGATCTGGAACCATTGATCGAACGTCTGGAAGCCTTACGAGACGGCCTGACGCAGAGTATCGAGAAGTTAAAGCAACGTACTGCGTCCCCGGCTGCTTCCGTGATACAGTTTCTTACCCTCCCCGCCCAGACGGTGTACTGCCGCAAGGGGGCTTTTAACGGAGTGGAAGAACGCAAAGAATTCCTGCGGGAGGTCTTCATGGAAGCCATTCATCTGTACGGCTCCGACAGCAGTAAGCGGATGTTTTTCATTGAGTACAATCTGGAACATCCGGAAGAATTCACCTGTTGTATCTCCGTACCTCCTGCCAGCAAGGGAGAACATGTGGTGCATCTGCCGGATCAGAAAGCTCTCGGCATCTTCTATCACGGCTGTTACGAATCACTCCCGGATGCCCGTAGAAAACTGTCTGCCTACGCAGCTGCGCAGAATCTGTCTCTGTCAGGCACGGTACGGCATACTTATCTGGAAGGTCCTCCCCAGCATAAGGATCCGGCGAATTTTATCACTCAGGTGGCTCTTGTTTTACAATGATTCAGTCAAACAGGATTTCCTCCACCGTTACGAACTGAAAGCCTCTTTTCTGCAGAATATCCACTACTTCCAGTGCTGCGGTGACAGAAGTCTCATAATAATCATGCATCAGAATAATATCGCCGTCCCCCGCCTTCTCCACCACTTTGGACGCAATACAGTCTGCATTGTGGGAACACCAGTCCAGAGGATCGATATTCCACAGAACCGGGAACATATTCAGTTCTTTCTCAAAGCTTTTGTCCCAACTGCCGTAAGGCGGCCGGACAAAGCTTATTTTCTCCCCTGTGATTTCTTCGAGAATTTCATTGGTCTGCACCAGCTCCTCCCGAAAGGTCTCCCGGTTGCGGGAAGTGAGCTGTATGTGACTATAGGTATGGTTCCCGATCAGATGTCCTTCGTCCTGTTCTCTCCGGATAATGTCCGGGTAATTCTCCGCATTCTCTCCCGTCACGAAAAAAGTAGCTACCACTCCCCGCTCCTTCAATCCATCCAGAAGCTGTTCCGTATACTTCGGATGCGGCCCGTCGTCAAAGGTCAGCGCGATCTTTTTCGGTTCTCCTGATGTCCCGCACACGCCGGTGTCTGTTTCTATATAGGTTCCATATGACTTCTGCTCTGCGTATCGTTCCGTTCCCACTGCCAGACACAAGATTCCCAGAAGCATGTCAAAGATCAGAATTCCCGCCAGTACTTTTTTCATTTCAAGCCGTCCGTTTCACGCTTTCACAGAAAATATATGCATTCTCAAAAGTGACCATTCCTGCTGCCGCAATAAAACATGCTTGCAAAAAAGGAGACCCGAGACTCTCATCTCCCGGATCTCCTCTGTATGTTACTCTTTTATTTATACTCAGATCTTGAATACGGAAATCTCGTTTTTAAGTCCTTCCATATTCTCATCCAGTACACTTGCAGTAGTGCTCAGCTTCTCCACATGGTTCAGAAGCTTATTGGCCACATCGTTGACGGTCTCGGCACTGCCTGCGGTCTCTTCAATGATATCGGAGATATTCTTCACGGCTGCCACAGCAGCGCTGCGCTCACCGTCTGCCTTCTCCGTGCTTACCACGATATCTTTCAGTCCCTCGATCAGCTGGCCCATACGCTCCTGCATCTCGCGGAATACTGCGATCACTTCTTCCACAGCTTTGGTCTGGAGTTCTACCATTGCTTTCGCCTGGCTTGCACTCTCCACGCTGTTCTGGGTCTGGGCTGTAATGTTGGCCACATTGTTGCGGATCTCGCCGGCTGCCTTTGCAGAATCATCTGCCAGCTTACGGATCTCTTCTGCTACTACAGCGAAGCCTCGTCCAGCCTCTCCCGCTCTGGCTGCCTCGATAGAAGCATTCAATGACAGCAGGTTGGTCTGCTCTGTGATCTCTGTGATCGTAGCTACGAAACTGTTGATGATCTCAGATTCCTTGCGAAGAGATTCGATACTCTCACTCACTTTCACAGTCATCTGTGTTGTCTCGCCAGCACGATCACCCAGTACCTGTACGATCTCCATTCCCTTGTTGATCATGCCTTCCGTCTCGCCTACCAGCTTCTCCACACGTTCTACCACATGGCTGACTTCCTGGATCTCATTGGAGAGGATATCGGTCTTCTCCACGCACTCCTGTGCATGTCTGGACTGTTCTTCCATACCTTCGTTGATCTCACCGATGGCACGGGTAATATCCTGTGAATACTCATGAATCAGTTCAGAAGCCTGTCCCACGTTCTGTGCAGACACTTCCAGCTCTCCGGTAGCATTGCTTACCTGATTGACCAGCTTCTTCGTATTCGTGATCATGTTGGTAGCCGAGCCTGCCAGATCCTGGAACTCATCATGTCCCTTGGCAGATACGGTAACCGTCAGATCACCCTTCGCCACATCACCGAACTTTCTGGAAATGCGTCTCATGTTATTCTCAATACCTGCAGTGATAAAGATACCTACGATCACTACGATCACACATGCCAGGATCACCAGACCGATGGTCATGTTGCGGATCTCGGTAGCCTGACTGGTCACTACTCTCATAGGTACCAGTGCACAGGTGGTAAAGCCGATATCTGCACTGTGGCTGTAAATGAAAAGATACTTCTCACCCTGGAAATCTACCTCCGCAGTACCTGCATCCGCTACTGACTCATCCATGACAGCTGTATAATACTCCTGTCCGGAGAATACATTTCCCTCTTCCGGAAGGACACTTTCTTTTCCTTCTTCTACGTTCTCAACAACCAGTTCTCTGCCTCCGGGAGTTACAAATCCGATGATACTGCCGTCTCCGATATCGATCTCTTCCATGAAATCCGTAATAGCAGAAGGCTTGATATCGATGACAACGCAGGCATTGTTCGACTGGCTCATCATTTCGAAGGCCATAATATAATCTTTTTCGGTCTCCGTTACCTTTTCATCCAGTACAGGATGACTGTCGATCCACTGCGGGATACTTCTTCTGCCTTCCCCGCTTGCCACGTCTTCCTTGTACTCATCCAGGAAACCGTCCACACCGGATGAAAGCTTAGTGGACAGAAGGTTTACTCCCTTCTTGGGAATAATGTGCATGTGGCTGATGAACGGGTTGGAGGTCTGCACCGACAGAAGGTTGGACTTCGTAGATGTCAGGAAATTCAACTTATCCACGGGATTATCTTCGAACATTCCCAGGAAATATTTCCGCAGATCATCATCGTAAGCATATTTCAGACCCTCTGAGCGGATAAAATCACAGCTCATATTCAGATTTTCCGTGGCCATACGCATCGTCTGTAATGTGGAATCGGTGAATTTCTCGCTTAATCCTTCTGCGGATTTCTGGTATGCTGACACACCGATGATCACCATAAACACAATAGGCACCAGGAAACATACAACGATCTTGTTGCGGATGCTGAGCAGTTTCGAGCTCTTTCCACTCTTTTTCTGCTTCGGAGCCTTTTGCTTCTTCTCCGCAGATGCCTTCTTTCCCTTCACTGCCTTTTCAGGCTTCGGCTTCTTTTCGGAAGTCGTCTCTTTTTTCCCCGTAAAAAGAGATTTCTTTGGTTTTTCAACATTCGTACTCATTTAATACCCTCCGGTACTTGTTATAGATATTTAAAATTATAGCATAATAATTACCAGAATGGAACAACATTTTCTGCCATTTGTTATGCTTTTTGTATATTTTTAGTTAAAATTTATCTTCGTCAGAAAGGTCTCAGGGAACTTCTCTTCCTCCGCCAGATTTAGGATACGTATCTGCAATTCCTGCCGTTTTCGAAGGTCATCCCCACCATCTGGCAATGTTCCTTCCGCCGTTTGCTTTCCACCTGCTGTAAGGATCCGACTGCCCACCATGGCTGCACCGCTCAGTGCCGTATTGCCGCCGGTCACCGTGCAATCTGCCAGTTCTTCCGGAAGCAGCCCAATAGCCACAGCCGCCTTCGGATCCAGATAATAACCGAATCCTCCCGCCAGCACCACTTTCGAAATGTCCGAAAATCTTATGCCATAGCTGTCCGCCAGAATCTCAATGCCTGCGGCAATGGCTCCTTTTGCCAGCTGCACTGCACGCACGGACTCCTTCGTCACCAGCACATCGCCGATACGGACTCCTTTCGTAAAATAAGGTTCCTTCAAAAGACCCTGTCCGTCCATCAGCCCCTCTTCCAGAAGTTTTTGTAACAGTCTCACCATATCCGCGCCCCAGATGCCCCGGTTGGCTCCGCCTTCGAAAGCAGGGCCAGCCGCCGTGGCACAGGTATGTAATCTGTGCCGGTTTCCCAGTGCCATCTCCCCGTTGGTTCCAAGATCGATGAGCAGGGTGGAGGCCTCCTGTTCGAGCATTCCACTGGCCAATATTCCGGCAGTAATATCGCCGCCTACAAAGGCTGACAATCCCGGTATGATATGACAGGCCACTCCTGCAATTTCTGTCTCCACTGCGCCGCTATGACTGACTGTAAAAGGTGCTTTGCCCAGTTCCTCCGGATTCCAGCCCATGAACAGATAGGTCATGGTGGTATTTGCCGCAACGACCATCTGCAGAGTCTCCTGCGGCTGCAGCTTTTTGGAAAAACGCTGCACTCCTTTTTCCATGAGGTCACGGACTTTTTTCTGCATATCTGCCGCTTTTCCCGGATCCTTCGCTGCCTCTATCCGTGAGAGCACATCGGCACCATAGCTGACCTGGGGATTCACACTGGGAAAGCTGTCCACCACTTTACCGGTCATGTCATACAACTGCATGGCAATGGTAGTGGTACCAATATCCACAGTCATCAGCCGTTTACCGTCCGGATTTTGTAATGTTAACGGAGGAAGTTCCAGCTTTTCCGTCACCACCTGCATCCCCCGGATCACTCCTGGACATCTACCACAACCGGTACAGATCAGGCATCTGGTTCCCTTTTTTCCTGTGGGATTGGTACTGCTCGTATTATACAAACTGATTCCTCTCTTCATCGTAATGATAGTCAATGGCTGCCAGTTTATCTGTGATCTCCTGTTCCTTCACATCCAGATCATCGCAGAGCTGTTTCAGGCTTCCGTAGAAATCACGGAGTTTCAGATTGATAAAGCTTAATAACATGACCGGATCCTGTGGTATCATAAAAAAACCTCACTTTTAAAATATTATTACTATTATCTTAAACGAAAAAAGCGAAAATGACAAGTCTGCCACTTTCGCTTTTTGTATTACTGTTTATTTATTTTTAGAGCCTTTTTCACATTGTGCGGAAAGCTTGTCGTCCTCCACGGTAATGACAATGGTATCGCCTTCTTCTACCTGATCTGCCAGGATCATCTTGGCTGCCAGGGTCTCCACGTACTTCTGGATATAACGCTTCAAAGGCCGTGCACCGTAGACCGGATCATAAGCATTGTCCACGATATACTGCATAGCTTCCTCCGACAGACGGATGGTCAGCTGCTTATCCTCCAGACGTCTGTTCAGATCGGCAATGATCAGATGAATGATGCCGCCGATATTGTCCTTGGTCAGAGGCTTGAACAGGATTGTCTCATCCAGACGGTTCAAAAACTCCGGACGGAAATGTGCCCGCAGATCATTCATGACTGCTGCCTCTGCTTCCGGCTTGATGGTACCATCTTCATTGATACCGTCCAACAGATAACTTGCGCCGATATTGGAGGTCATGATCAGAATGGTATTCTTGAAGTCCACCGTACGTCCCTGAGAATCCGTGATACGGCCGTCATCCAGTACCTGTAACAGTACATTGAATACATCGGGATGCGCCTTCTCGA
>OJML01000148.1_pt1 | contig 42980 bp, 33 predicted proteins | sample 1597221 | NCBI WGS metagenome assembly OJML01 (sample SAMEA2452123, study PRJEB22498) | human gut metagenome | biome: human feces; feature: human gut; material: feces | place: Australia | collected 2012 | reverse complement strand
ATCACGTAGTTAGAAAGTTCTTAAGAATTGCTTTCAAGCTCGTTTCTACGAATCAAAAATTTAACATAGATAATTAATAAACACTGTTTTCAAAGAACGATTGGTTGTTAAATACTACTTAACAACCCTTTTTGACGTTAATTTATATTAATGAATAATTTTTTCTTGATTTTTAATAGTTAGTCTCCTTTAAGAAACTAGTATCTTTTAAAACTGTATCGAACAATTCTGGTGGAACGCTACACATATAAAGTGTCTTCCATTCTTCTTCTATTGTTCTAAATTGACCTACACAAACATCTCTATTTGCAGACCAATCCGGTTTCCATGATGCTCCTTTATCTACCCACCAGTCAGCACCAACATTTGCGACATATTTCGCATATTTTTTGTCGCTTGAAAATTGGGTAGACCAATCTATAAGACGAATATCAAGTGTTGATAATACATATTCAATATCTTCTAAACCAGATTCACTTAATAAATTTTGATTTCCAAACGGATGATAATTAAAACCTTTAGTTTTTTCATTTAAGAGAATCTTTGTTGTTTTAGTAAGCTTGTCGTTAAACATGTTATTTTGGAAATTATAGTTTTGATCATTACTAAAATTTTCATCATAGAAAGATCCAACAGGATTAGCGTGTTCAATAAGCTTCCAACCTTTAGTTGATGAATATCCATAAATCTTCATATTTTTAAATTCGATTCCCGTATTTTGCATTAAAGGGAATCCTTCTTGAAGATAAATGGTTGACCATACACCTATCGCTTTCCAAGAAGATGGTTTTCTTCCTTTATCAGCTCCTGATCTAGGAGCATATTTCCAATCATTAGTTTCTGCACACGAAGGTATTCCTTCATGATATTTCGAATAAACCGATTCTTTTGGTGAATAATCATTCCTAGTGCTTATAACAAATTTGTTCGATAAATTCTCAAATTCTTTATCATTAAATGTGAAACTAGGTAAATCTTCAACAGCTTTTATTTTCTTTCCGTCATTAACTAAGAAATCATTAATCGTATAACTACTTTCATAGACAATTTCATCTTTGGATATTTTTGAAAAAATATCTTCGAATGCTTTTTTATAATCTTTAATGACTGCGCAACTTGGAAAATTTAACATTGTAGAGGCAAATGCTTTTACATCCATTTCTCCATTAACAATATTGAATGCTTTATCATATTTAGTATTAATTAAAGCTTCGTTATTGGTTGAAATTGATTCATAAATAACATCTACATCTTTATCTAATAATTTTTTTACATAAGCTTGTGTTTTATCTAAATTGATCTCTTCTTCTATATATTTTGGAAAAACTTTTACATTTTGATTATTTTCATCTATATATTTTAAGAATCCATATAATTTATAGTTATCAAACTTGTTATATGACGATGACAAATAACCAATTTTATTAGTTTTAGTTAAATCCAAAGAATACTTAGCACCTAAATATCCTAATTTTTCATAAGAATAATTTACGTTAAATAAATTTCCAAAAACTTCATCATTTTTTGTATCAAAACCAATAAATTTTATACCTTGATACTCTTTAACTAATTTTCTAGTGAATCGAAATGTATCTTCACCAACGATAACGACATTGTTATAATTTTTTTCACTAATTTTGTTAGATAAAATATCATAAAATGAATTTCTGACGCTACCTAACGAATAAATATCTAGATTGATTTTGTATTTATTTAAATCAATATCAGATAAAGTTTTTTTGATATATTCTCCTTTATATGGATCGCTATCTTCTCCACCATAAACAACTAAGATATTATCAAATTTTGTTTTATCTACATTGTTTCCACAACCACTAAGTGGACTTAGAATTAATGTTAAAAATGGTACTATTAATATCTTTTTCATACTAACCTTTAACACTCCCGACTGTAATGCCTTTAATAAAGTATTTTTGTAAGAATGGATAGACTAATGTAATTGGTAACATTCCTAAGAAAATTTGAGCACTTCTAACATTTTGTGAACCGATATTTTTCAAAGCTTCGATTTGGTCTGGTGTTAATTGACCAGATTGGCTTGCAAGTTTTGCAGGATCACTAGATTCAATCATGTTATATAAATAAGATTGTAATGGATATTTATTAGGATCGTTCATGAACAAGAAACCATCAAACCACGAATTCCAATGTCCAGTTGCAGTAAATAATACAATTGTTACTAAACTAGGAAGTGAAATCGGTACAAAGATTAAAAATAAGATTTGTAATTGGTTGCATCCGTCCAAGATTGCTGCTTCTTCTATTTCTTTTGGGATACCTCTAAAGAAATTCATAAGCATTAATACGAACCATACATCACATGCACCAGGTAAAATAAAGACTAAAAAGTTATCAATTAAACCAAGTGATTGATATAAAACATATTGAGCAACTAGACCACCACTAAAAAACATAGTGAAAACAAAAACCCAAGAAATTAACGTTCTACCTTTAAAAACTTTGTTTGGTTTTGATAATGGATAAGCAGTTAAAACAATTACCAAAACGCTTAATAAAGTTCCTAAGACTGTTCTAAGTATGCTAACGCCAAATGCTCTAAAAAATTCTGGTTTTGTAATCAAAACTGCATAGGCATCAAGTGTGAAACCCTTTGGCCAAATGCCAACTAGACCAGCACTAGCATAAGAATCACTTGAAAAAGATAAAGCTAATAAATGAACGAAAGGGAACAAAGATAATAAGGCTAATAATCCTAAGAAAAAGTAGTTCCAACCAACGAAAATTTTTCGTGAAACTGTTTCTTTAATTTTCATATTATCCCTCCTAAAATATTCGGTAATCAAATTTCTTGTAAGCGAAATAATAAGTTCCACCAACTAACAAAAATGAAATTACTGATTTTAATAAACCAACAGCCGCTGATATATCGAGTTTACTATCTCCCGTAAAGCCTAATCTATAGATAAAAGTATCGATAATATCGCCTTTTTCATAGACCATTGGGTTATATAAGACGACAACTTGATCAAAGTTTCCGTTTAATAAGCCGTTTAATGATAAGGTGGCAATTAATGCCAATGTAGGTAAAATTCCTGGTAAAGTAATATGGATGACTCTTTGGATTCTATTAGCGCCATCAATTTCAGCCGCTTCATATAGCGAAGGATCAATAGAGGAGATGGCAGCTAAGAATATAATCATGTTATACCCCATACCTTTCCACACATCAGATAAGATTATAATTGTTCTAAACCATTCATTGTTTATCAAAAACACCACTCTATCAAAGCCAAATGCTGCAATTAAAGTATTTACAATTCCATTATATGAGAACATTTGATTGATAATTCCACCTAAGATAATCCAGCTAAGGAAGAAAGGGAGGAAATATGCTGTTTGAACAATTTTAGAAAACCATTTTTTACCAACCTCGTTGAGGCATAAAGCCAAAATTAAAGGGAAAACGATTCCTAAAATAATTTTGGTTGAAGAAATAATGAGCGTATTGTTTATAGATTGAACAAAGCCTTTTAATCTAAAAACGCTATAAAAATTATCTAAACCAACCCATTCATTTCCGAAAAAGCCGCTACTACCAAGACCAAAATCTTGGAAAGCCACGGTAATTCCAAACATTGGTCCATATTTAAAAACCAATGTAAGTAATAAACCTGGAAGTAATAATAACCACCAAATCAATTGGCCATTTCTTTTGTGGAAACTCTTAATCTTAAACTTAGATTTTTTTGCTATGTTTTCCATATAAATTAGCCTTTATGGGATCTATACCATTCGTTGATTGATTCCATGACTTCTGTTCCGCCTAAGTTGTACCATTCTTTGACATAAGCGTCCCAATCAGATGTTGTGTTTTTTTCACCCATAATTGCTTTTGCAAAGTATACTTCAGTATGTGTAGCTATTTGTGAGCCAAAATCATATTGGGCATTTGTTGGCGTTGAATAATATTCATTGAAGACATAATTATTCTTTTCATATGTATTATTAATTGCCGCCCAAGCGCCATCTTTATTAATTCTTCCTATAATGTTTGAAAAATAATTTGCTTGGAATTTTACTGAACCATGGTCTTCTTTCCAAGAGAGGTAATCTGGATAGACTTCCCATAATTTTTTGAGGTGGTTTGGCCAATTTGGATCAGGTTCTCCGCTTGCAGTAGGGTCTGTTTCTAATTTTTTATTCATTTCAACATATTGCATGTTGATATCATAAGGATCATAGAATTGTGTAGGACACCAACTCCAAACATAACCATCTTCAGCTTTACATCCTTCTGCGCCATCCCATTCAATGTAGGCATTGATCATTTTCATTAATGTTTCTGGATTTTTGCATTTTTTTAAAACGACATAATAGTAAGTAATTTGTTGTTTAGGTAAAACAAGCTTTGCTCCTTCTTCTAAAGGAATTTCAGCTGCGCCCCAATCTTGAGAAGGTAAAAGATCTGCAAGTGGAAATTCATATTGCCACCAAGGTCCAAAAATAACACCTGTTTTTTGTTGCTTGACATTTGATTCCACCATTGTTGCATCATTACTTCCGAAATTTGGATCTAATAAACCGCTTTTAAATAAATCAGCTAAATAAGTTAAAGCGTTTTTGGATTCATTGGTGACTTCACTAGCGATTAATTCATTATTACCATTTTTAACAAACGAAAATGGATTAGAACCAAACATTTGTAAGTATCTATTAATAGAAAAGTGTGAACCAGAAATCGATTTTGACATCGCAAGACCAGCAGTTGCATTATATTTCTCTTTAAAAACTTTTAAGACATTTTTTAATTCGGCTGGAGTTTTAGGGATGCTTAATTTTTCTTTTTCTAACCAATCTTTTCTAAAATACATGACAGGAACTTCTCTTTTGATGTCATCGTATTGAGGGATAGTATAAATTTTTCCATCATCTTGTTTTAATCTTTCGATAACTTCTGGATCTCTATTTAAATATTCTTGAACTTTAGGAGAAGCATATTTATAAGTTTCAGTTAAATCTTTCAATAATCCTTGTTTTAAAAAATTATTATATTGTGATGCATTCAATCTTAAAATATCTGGATAATTCTTTGATAAAATTGTTGCTGTAAGTTTATTTTCATATTGTGATGAAGGAACTTTCCACATGTATCTCCATTCAATATTCATCTCTTCTTTTAACTTTTTAATGAAGACATTTGTTTCTGGAGTTATCGATGAAGGAACTCTGCTGTCATTATGGCTTAAAAATTCCATGACCCCATTTATAACAACTGGCTCATCATATCTCCCAAAAGGGCGATGTTCAGGATCGTAGTAATCTTGACCATCATTATGACTTGTAGGTGCACATGATGTAGCAAAAACAAAGACAAATAAGCTTATTATAAAAGCGCTAAATCTATTTTTATTATTCATAAAAACCTCCCTGTAAATTTGATAATTCTATCTTAAACAAATAAAAGGAGGTTTTAAATTTTAAAAAATTTACAAAATTGTTAAAATTTGACTTATTGCTTAATATTGCTTCTTCGATATTCTAAAGGGGTAATATTTTCTTCCTTTCTAAAGACATTTTGAAAGTGAGACACGCTCTCAAATCCTAATGTTTTAGCAATGTCTTTTACTTTCATATCAGTATGTAAAAGCAATCTTTTAGCTTTATCTAATTTAATCTTTCGAACGTAATCTTTAAAATTATAGCCAGTAATATTCTTAAAATAACGCGATAAATATGAAGTGTTGTAATGAAGATAATCTGCAACTTCAATTAAAGATGTTTCTGCACCAATATGTTCATTCAAGTATTTATCGATTAAAACTAACACTTCATCTTTTTCGTTTATTTTATGCAATAAAGATAATTCTTCAAAAATTCTGATAAAGTTTTTTTGGTAATCTAAAAGTAAAAAATTAGAGATAACTTGATTTTGCATTTGCTTAATTTCGCTTACTTGATAAGAATTCGCAGTATAAATAATCTTGCATTTAACTCCAAATTTAGAGTAGACGCTTCTAACAAAATCATTTAATTTTTCTTCATAATCCTGATTCATATCGAAAAGTGAGTACAAAAAGGCATAGGTTCTTGAGGCAATTAAAACTATTTCATTGATTGAAATATTAAAATATTTAGCTATTAGAGATTTCAATTCGTTTTCTTTATCTTTATCTAATTGAGTGTCAATTCTTAAATAAATAATCGATTTATTTTCGAAAAATGATTTATCTATCTCAATATCTTCATGATTAAAAACATGTTTCAAGACATTAGTTTTAATCTTTGAATGTTGAAGATCGTTTAGTTCTTTTAAAGAGTTGTAATATTTTGAAGTTTCGAGCTCTTCATTTTTTAAGTTGATTAGTTTTTGAAGTTTATTAATAATTACATCATCATCTTCCATTTTTAAAACATATGTGGAATCTTCTACTTTCGAAGAAGAATAAATATAATCGAAAGTGTTCATCCCAGTTAAGAATAAAACCTTTAAAGATTTATTTTTCTCTTTTAACATTGTTGCTAATTTGATTCCGTTAATTACAGGCATATCAATATCGCAAACTAAAATATCAATTTGATTGTTTTCGCTATATTCTAATAAATCTCTGGATTTATAAAATGTTTTAAATTCAACACCAAAAAATGCATTTTTAAATAAATCAGTAAACCCATCTGCAATAATCATCTCATCATCAATAACCGCAATTTTTAACATTTTTTCTCCCCTGTTTTGAAATAGAATACATTTAATAAATTATTATTATCAGATAAACCTAAAATTAATGTGTTATTTCCTTCGGAAGTACCTCTTAATCGACTATAAACATTATAAATAGCACTCACTTCTTCATTTGAAGGTTTAATTTTTTTACAAATTTCATCAAATTGATCATTACTTATTACACCATTATCATAAATCGTAATCCTAACATAATTTGTAATCTCTTCTATTTTAATAAATAATTTACCCGAATATTCAGTTTCTGAGAAACAATATTTATAAGAGTTTTCAACAATTGGTTGAAAAATTAGTTTTGGTACCATTAAATCTTTATGCTCTTTTAACTCACCTTCCCTTATTATTTCAACACGATTATTAAATCTCATTTGTTGAATCTCGATATATTTATTTAAAAAATCCAATTCGTTTTCTAGCGAAGCAAACATTTCTTTATTCTTTTGAATATAGTAATAGTAACTGGATAAAGCTTTAGAAAATTTTATAGCTAATTTATTGTCACTAGATTTACATAAAAAATTTAAAGTCGAAAAACAATTATAAAGAAAGTGAGGATTGATTTGTGATTCCAAAAGTTTAAATTCCGCTTCCTTTAACGAGAGTTGCATAATGTAATTATCATTAACATACCTCGATAAACTTTCCGCCATCAAATTAAAATTATCAAATAGAATTTGAAAATCAGTACTGATTTTTTTGTCAATTCTAGTATCTAAATTACCACCACCAATGCTAATCATTTTATTTTTTAAATATAAAATAGGTCTAATAGTAAAATAATACATTAAGAAAACACCTAGGGCAGCAAAGATAATTAATATAATTATACTTGCAACAATTGGTGATAGCGGAATTGCATTGATATTTGTGTTTCTATGAATGTCTTGAACGTAAAGAACATAAAAAGATTCGTTGACACTAATTGAAATATATAAATTATTTGAAACTAGTTTTTTCGCTTCCTTGAAAATACCACTATTAAGGTAATTTTCTGGATTAGGTACGTTATCAAAACAAGATAGAATTATTTTATCTTCGATTAAATTGAAATTCATTTGGTACTCTCCGCCAAGAACACGATTGAATTCATCAAAAAAGTAATTGTTGTTAAAAGCAATTATCATAGAAGTTTTAAGTTCTGCTCCACTTGAGGCCAAAAAGAATAATTTATTGTTATAAAACTCCATGGAGTAATTATATTCATCTGTCGAAAGAGTTTTAAATAAGTATTCGATATCTTTCTTGTCTAGAAAATTATAAGATTCAGGATAAACAATTTCGCTTTTATAAATTTTATATTCTGGGAATTTTATTGCGGCAGTTTCAATTAATTCAGAATTGATACAAACATCATCTAAAACAGTAATCAGATTATTTAATGCAACACTTTTACCATAATTATCTTCCAAAGAATCATAATGATGAGATGATAATAGTCTTGTTTCTTTACGATTAAAAATTCTAAGTGAAGTTTCTATACACCTCGAGAAATCATTATTAATTTTTTTAGAAAACTGAGCTGAGTTATTTTCGATTCTATTTAATTCAGCATTAACTAAACTACTTTTACTATAAAAGTAATAAAAAAGGGTCGTGGTAATCGTAAGACCTATAAAAAATATTTCCGAAAAAGCAATAATATTCGATGTTTTGACTCTTTTTCTTATCTTCATAAAATAACTCTTTTTAATTATACGAGTTAAAAAAATACACAGCAATCAAAAAAAACATAAAATGGTGATCACTTGCTTTTCATTTTCATTTATCTTACCATTTATCTTACCATTTAAGAATTCAATGTTACGATTAAAAATAAAAGTAAAACCATATTCATCATTATGATATTCGTAATCGATATCACTTTTAGATTATTATGCAAGTTTTTTATAGGGAACATTTAGGCGTTGATTAGTGCAGCCCCTTATTTAGTCGTTTACTAGCATAAATACAGTCATTCATATTTTTACTAAAATCCCTTTTAAATCACTTCTACTAAACACTAAAATTCATTTAAAATTGATATTTTCGCTATATTTTGCTCTATATATAAAAAATGCCAACACTACTATTAGCATCAGCATATACGTTTAATTTTGGCTTCCGAGATAGGACTCGAACCTATAAGAAAGTGTTTCAGAGACACTCGACTTTACCATTTGTCTACTCGGAAATTATTTATTTATAATTAAAAATTCATCAAATTTTTTAATTGTTTCTTCTTTAGGATATTGATTTGAGTTAATCATTGTATCCATAACAGTTTCAATAACTCTTTTTTCTTTTTCTCGCTTTTCATTTCTGCTTTTACAAATTGAAGGAGAGACATTAAAGTAAACTAAAACTTTTTTATCATATTTGCCTTTATAATTAAGTGGTAATAGCCTATATTCATCAATTAATGCCGTTGAATCGCAAATGATATTAGCATCATTTTTTAATAAAGAATATTCATTGATTCTAGAATAATATAAAGACCAGACTTTATTTTCTTCTTTAAAATTTTGATATGCGCCAGTAAGTTCTTTTCTTATTTCGTCACTTGAAACAATAAAAGTATTCTTATGACTCTTTTGAAACTTATTGGCCCAGGTAGTTTTTCCGCTACCTGGTATTCCACTTAATACATAAAGTATTCTCATATTTTATTGATGTTTTTTTCTTTCTAATTCAGCTTTTTGGAAATTATAACCATCTAAACAAGCATCTTTAACTGTATATTGGCATTTAAATCCAAGTTCCTTATATGCTTTATCAGTTGCTGCATAGTTAATAGCAACATCACCAGGTCTTCTTCCTTCAATTACGTAAGGAATTTTAATTCCTGTAGATTCTTCATAGGCTTTAATAACTTCTAAAACACTTGTTCCTTTTCCGGTTCCAAGGTTATAAACAACAAGTCCAGGTTTTGAAGCAAGTTTCTTTAAAGCAAGAACGTGTCCATAAGCTAAGTCACAAACATGAATATAATCTCTAACACCAGTTCCATCAGCGGTTGGATAATCATTTCCATAAACGTGAACTTCTTTTAATAATCCACATGCAACTCTATTTATATAAGGTAATAAGTTATTTGGAATTCCATTTGGATCTTCACCAAGAAGTCCTGATTTATGAGCGCCTATTGGATTAAAGTATCTTAATACTGCAACATTTAAATCAGGATTAACAAAACTTATGTCTTCTAAAATTCTTTCAATCATAACTTTTGTTTCACCATAAGGTGATGTTGCACTCTTTCTTGGAGCTTCTTCTGTTAATGGTACTGAATCTGGAACACCATAAATTGTTGCAGATGATGAAAATACTAAATTCTTGACACCATATTTATCCATTAATTTTAATAAAGTAAATGTCGTGCATAAATTGTTTGAATAGTACATTAATGGTTTCTTTACACTTTCGCCAACTGCTTTATAGCCAGCAAAATGAATAATTGAATCGACTTTTTCTTTTTTAAAGATTTCATCCATTTTTTCTTCATCTTCACAATTAACTTTGTAAAATATTGGCCTTACATGAGTAATTGCTTCGATTCCATCAAGAGCTGCCATTTTTGCATTGTAGAGATTATCAACAATAACAACATCAAAGCCATTTTCAATAAGACTTACAACGGTATGACTGCCAATAAAACCTAAGCCGCCTGTAACTAAAACTTTCATAAATCCTCTACTTTCTATTTCCTAGTTTTTTAGCTTCTTCTTCAAGCTTTCTTATTTCAAACTGTTCTTCTTTCTTGTTATCTTTCATAACCTGTTCAGGAAGAACAGAATTGTTAACATATTTCATAATTGTATCAGCAACAATCTTTCTAGTTTCACTTTCAATATAAAGTCTTAAAGCTATACGAGCAAATTCTCTAACCTCTTTGCTAAATTTTTTATTTTCTTTATTTTCTTTTTGGCCTTCTTCTGCGTTTTGAACAGGAGCATTTTCAATTTCTTCAGCATTTAAGTTATATTCTTTAAATAATTTAAAAATATCACTTTGAGTTTCTTGAAGAATTTGTTCTTGAAGTTTCTTATAAAAGTTATAAAGATCTTTTCTATCCTTAATAAATTCTTTATCAAGTTCAATAAAAGTTGCTATATCCTTTAATGAAGCACTATTTTTAAGTAAGGTAATAAAAATTAAATAAGCGATATGTTCATCATCGTATTGTTTGTCTTTTGGTGGATTAATAATTTTAGCTTTAACATAGTTATTAACCATATAACCAGTAATCAAAGAAGAATTGTCATCATTAACTAATGGTGCAAGACTCATATTTATATATTTTGTGACTTGTTCCATATATAAAGGAATAGAAGGCAACAATTCGTAATTAGGAAGTTTGAAGTTTCCTATTTTTTCAATATATTCAAATAATTTTTTAATGCATTCATCCATACGTTTAATATTCTACTATAATTATTAAAGAAAAAGTATTAAATGAAGCAAATTTTTGAGTTCAATTAGTCTAAATTTGTTGCATATTTGATTAAAAATATTTTTAAAATTTATGATTCAACAACTTTTATGCTATACTAGACGCCTAGAAAGAGAGAAAAATAATGACAGTAGAAAATTTAATTACAAACATAAGAAACGATAGTGAAACTTTAGAGTCATATAAAAAAGAAATTAATGATTATTCTAAAAAATATAAAGTTGATGTTATAGATTTAGCAGCAAGCTTTTTAAGATCAATAGATGAAAGTAATCTTAAATCAATTAGAAACGTTAAATTAAATAACAAGTTTCATAAAGATGAAGGAAAGATTGAAACTAAAAGAATAAATAAAATTTATGACACAAAACGTTATTTTATTAATTTAGGAAAAATGGATGATCTTGATGAAGATGGCTTAATTAACGTATTAAGAACATTCTTGCCTACACTTAAAAAACAAGATTTTGCTACAGTTAGAATGCTTCCATCATACTCATTTTTTGAAGTAAAAGAAAATTTAGGAAACGCTATTTTAAGCAATATTTCTAATGCTAAATTTAACAATAGACAAATTAATTGTGAAATTTCTAACGGTCGAGAAAAAGACCCTATAAGTCACAAAAAGCCTAAAGCATCTAAAGATGTCGCAACTAGAAAAAGAACATTTAACTCAAAAAAGCCTACAAATCATAAACATTTTAATTAATTTAGTGTAAAAGGAGACTATTTATGATATTAAATACAGTTTGGTCAAATAGTTTTGATAATTCTATTGAGATCGCTTTATCTAAACTTTTTGACTCTATGCCACAAGCTCTTAAAAATTTCTTTATTGGCTTTAGTAGTTTTGGCGATTTAGGACTATTTTTAATTTTAGTAGCTATACTTTTCTTATTTTCAAAGAAGACAAGAAAAATTGGGATTGTATTTGGTATATCACTTGTTTTTTCATTAGTTATAAATGATGTTATTCTAAAAAACATTTTTTCAAGAGCTAGACCATATGCTGTTCCAGATTTAGTTACTCAATTAGTGTCTGTACAAAATAATGGCGGTGTCCCTTATGGCATTATCCCTGGAAAGAATTCATTTCCAAGTGGACACACTTTCTCAAGCTTTATTTGTTTAAGTAGCCTTGTGTGTTTATCAATAGATGACAAATTTAACAGAAAATTTTATACATCATATATAGTTTTCTTCTCCATATATTCAGTTTTAATGGGATTCACTAGAATCCTACTATCTCATCACTACACAACAGATGTTTTAGCTGGATTAGGATTTGGAATTATATCAGGAATATTATCTTTCCTTTCTTATAAATTGATTGTAAGTTTGATAAAAAGAATTAGATGCAAAACTTCTAATTAGCATTAAATAATTGCTTATAATTATTCGGCGAATGACAATCATTCGCCTTTTTTATTAAACCAATTTAATGTTTTTTCGATGCCTTCTTCAAAAGAAACTGATGGATGCCAGCTTAATTCATTTTCAATTTTTTCAGTATCTAAAGAATATCTAAGGTCATGTCCTAATCTATCATTAACAAATGTGATTCGTTCATCATCTAATCCAAATTTATTAATTATTAGTTTGGCTAAGCTAATATTAGCAAGTTCGTAATGTGCACTAATATTATAAATTTGTCCACTTCTTCCTTTATTAATAATTAAATCTATAGCTTCGCAATGATCGCCAACATATATCCAATCTCTTACATTATTTCCATCACCATAAATCGGAATATTTTTTCCTTCCTTTATATTTTTTATGATTAATGGTATTAATTTTTCACTAAATTGACGAGGTCCATAATTATTTGAACATCTAGAAATAGTGGCATCGAGTCCATAAGTTCTAGCGTAAGCAAGTGTAAGTAAATCAGCGCTAGCTTTGGAAGCACTATAAGGATTAGATGGATTTAAAGCTGAATTTTCATTAAATCCTTTTCCTTTATATTCTAAAGGTAAGTCTCCATAGACTTCATCAGTAGATATTTGATGAAATCTTTTAACACCATATTTAACTGAAGCTTCAAGTAATACCATTGTTCCAGTAATATTTGTTTCAATAAATTTTTCAGGATTTTTTATACTTTTATCAACGTGAGTTTCAGCAGCAAAATTAATTACATAGTCAAATTTTTCAATTTCAAATAGTGTAAGAACAAGATTTTTATCGCAAATATTCCCATGAACAAATTTAAAATTTGGTAATAGAGAGACATCTTTTATATTTCCAAGATTCCCAGCATAAGTTAACGCATCAAGGCACACATAAAAATTAGAAGGATACTTTTTAACCATAATATTTAAAAAGTTGCTTCCAATAAATCCTGCCCCACCTGTAACTAGAAATTTTGCCATTTTAAAAACTTCTCCTGTTTTCTTTTCACTTCATTTTACAAGATTAATAAGAGTTTTATTAGTAAATAATTAATTATTTAAAAATTACAATAATTTTAAATCTCTATCGTTGATCAATATCAATAAATTCGTAATCTAAGCTGCCAGTTCCAAGTTTAGCACTATCTTTTAAAATTAATTCACCTTTTTTAGAATTTACTCTTTCTAAGAAATGTGGAAGTCCCTTATCACCACTTGCCTTTATTAAATCAAGCGAACATTTATCAATTGCAACTGGATCAGTAGAAATTAAAACACCAATATCGTCAATGCATGGATCTTCTGCAACAGCGCAGCAATCACAATCAACACTCATATTCTTTAAAACGTTAATATAAATAACTTTGCCTTTAAAAAGTTTGTCTACTGAATAAGCTGCATCAGCCATACTAGAAATAAAATCTTCCTGTTTTGTTGCCCAGAAATTTCCTTCTGGGCAACCTGCTCCATGTATATAAGCTTTTCCATAACTTGAAGCAAAGCCGATTGAAAGTTGCTTTAAGGAGCCTCCAAATCCACCCATTGGATGTCCTTTAAAATGTGTAAAAACAACTAATGAATCATAATTCATAATGTTTTTACCAACATAATTCTTTTTAATTGTTTTTCCATTAGGAATATCTAATACGACATCAGGCCCAGTTTCATCAAGAAGGTCAAATTTATAATCTAGCCAACCATGTTCTTTTAAAGTTTCTTTATGTTTTTCACTTGTGTTTCTACTTCCTTCATATGCTGTATTACATTCACATAAAGTTACATCAAGTTCTTTAATTAAATCATTCCATAAAGAAGGGTGTAAGAAATTTTGATTACCTTTTTCACCACTATGTACTTTTGCTAAGATTTTTCCATTTAATTTAACTCCAAAAGTTTTATATAATCTTAAAATTCCTTCGCTAGAAATATCTCTTGTAAACATTACTTTTGCCATATTTAATTCTCCTCGAGCTTCTTAATTTTACTATTGTTCGATTAATTATAAAATCAAAAATACAATTATTAGTTTGCATAAACGCATTTAAAGCAATAGAATAAAGGTAGGCATTATTGTAACAATAATCCACAAAATAATTACTCAATTGTTATTTGAAATATCTATTTTCATGTAATAAGAATGTTTTTGTTATACCTCCTTTCTATAGATGTTAACGGTAAATAAAAATCTCCTTTCTTTTTACTTTAAGTTTTAATACTTTTGCATCAACAACCTCATTGATGGTCGCAATATTTTTAATTCCTTAGCAATTGCGATTTATAAAACTCAAATAACTGTTAGCGTTTCTCTAAACTAACTCTCATTCTTTTTATCATTAATCTTTAATAAAGTGCGTAATAATTATTAAAGAAGAATCTAGATATTTTAGATTTCACCGCCTTCATATAATACGACAGGTGGTTTGAGTAATTTTTTTGATTATTTTTTAAATCTTAATGCAATCTTAATGTTGATGTGAAAAAATATAAGAAGTTAAAAGAAAGAAAGGTATAAATATGGAAGCTATTGATGTATCACCCTTAATTGAAAAAAATAAAGAGTTAAAAGTTCTAACAAAAGAGTTAGAAAGAATTGATAAAAAGATTTTGAAAATCGATATTGATGTTGTAAGTAAAAAAACATTAGAAAAATTAGTAACTCTTAAAAAAGAAAGAAAAGAAAAAGCGAAAGAAGTCAAATCACTTCAATTAGTGGTTGATGAACTTACAAAAGATTTAGCTTTTCAATATTTCGAAGACATAACATTAAAAGCCGCTAAAGGTCTTTATATAAACTATACTTCTATACTAAGTGCTCGAGCTGATAGAGGATTGAGTAAGCGGACAACCTATTATTCAGGGTTTTGTGGTGATTATCAAAACTCCATAATTTATTATCTTACTATGGCTTACGCAGGTATTTATTTAACAAGTAAGAAAAAATACATCAATAAATATATTAAAGTCACTGATGAATATGTTGAAGAAACTGAGGTACTTCTTCAAATATATGAATCATATTTTAGAATGAGACAAATCTCACAGTTTATCTCTTACGCTAAAAGAATTATCTGTAAATAAATTAATTAACCTTAAATTTACATTATTATTGTTAAATTTTACAAAAAAATATCGCTTAAAATTTCTATAAAATTGTATACAATAAATACAAAGAGGGCACATTATGAAAAGAAAATTTTTAAACAAGTTAGGCATCTCTTTAATAGTATTAATGAGCATTACAAGTTGTGGAAACTCTCATGAAATCGACCAAGGTGTAGGAAATGGAAATATTCCTAATGACTCAGTTAAAATCGTTTATTCATTTCCTTCAACTTTAAATGATGGTGATGTAATTAAAGGATACACATACGCTCAACGAGATGTAACTTTAGATACAAAATATTATTTTTCTGTTTTTAGTATCGACCCGCTTAAAGAAGGCAGCTATAGAGAGAATGTATTAATCTCATTTTCAAAAGATGATTATCTAAAAAGTAAAAAAGACAATGGAACTTATGACAAGATTAATTTTGAACTGAAAGTTAATGTTAAAAATATGTTCTTCGTTGTAACAGATGTGTGTTATTTTGTATTTCATAAAGAAAATTGGGAAAAAACAGAAATCACTACTTATTCATCATTTGAATTATCATGTAAAGTAAGTGAAAATCGCATTACTTTTAGTGATTAATTATTCAACACTAATTTCACAATCAGAATCTGATTTTTCTTTTTTGCCGGTGTTTGATGGCTTAATAAAATTGAATAAGCGAACATCTACACAGTAAGAAGAATAGTAAACTATATCACCTCTACGTCTAAAATAATAAGAATAGTTATTATCAAAAGTACCTGAAATTTTGAACGCAACGTTAGATAAATTATTAGGGTCTACTTTATTTAACTTTTTATTTTCTCCTTCTCCGGCAGCATCAACAAAATCAACATTTTTTAAGGGTTTTTTTGGATCGGTAGTTGTTGATGAACCACTCGCGCCAATATCTAGATACATAAAATACGGAACAGCTGTTGAACTGGTAGCTCCTAAAAAATAATCTCCTTTTTCTAAAGAAACCTCGCAATAATAAATCCTATTAGGTAGTAATTGTTTACCTGTAGAAGGAAGTTTATTAGATAATTCGGTTGAGCCTATAATCTTATAATTAGAATCTCTTTGAACCGAATATAAGTTAAATAACTCTGATTTATCATCACGAATCGTAGGCATAACAAAAGTAACAGCACCTGATTTTGTTAAAGTAAAGTTTATTCCACCTTTATACATTTGATAATCTAATTTAGGTTGACTTCCACAAATATAAGCTTCTTTTAAAGTCGCGATATTATCGCTTGTAGTTGAATTGTTAGTCTTATTAAAAAATAATAATGGCGAAGCAAATTTCGTGTTAGGCAAGCTATTATTTTTTAATATTTCTAAAATATCTTTTTTGACGCTATCATATCTAGAAGAAGCTAAGTCTGTGCTTTTGATGAAATCCTTATCATCATTCTGAAAATTTAAATAATTTTCTTTATCTTTTATTCTTATAGTTTTCTTGTGTTTTTGATCCCAATAGGAGAATGCTATATTACTAGCATCGATTGCATCTGTACTACTTCCTATAAAAAATTTATCTAATCTATTACTTGTTTTATCCACTGCTATACGTTGAATCTTAATAGCACCTCCAGTAGCAGTTTTAGAACCACCACCTACTATATATCCTGTGTTGTTAGGCAAGATAGTTTCGCTCGAACTCAATGTTGTGTTGCCGTAATCATCAATTTTAGATAAATCGACATTTAACGGTAAAAAAGAGCCTTCATTAATAGATGTTGCATTTGAAGTATTATACCCCTCTGTGATAGTTTTACCGAAGTTTGAAACATCAACTAAATTAAATTTTGCATTTGTATATGTCTTATAATTACTAAAATTTGTATCAGAAACTGTATCAGAACGAGAATTTATATTGACTATTCGTCTATCCAAATTATAGATGTCAATACTACCTCCAAAATCATTTCCACTTCCACCGAATCCAGGCTCTCCATCCCAATAATAGCTATCATTATTGTATGCACCTAAAAGTGCATAATTACTTATATTATTATTTATATAATTATTAATATTCGAATTTAAATTAATAATTTGATTTCCTGAAATATATTGAGTTCCATTAGCTATCTCTAATTTTGAATAATGAACGCCACAAGTTTCTATGCATCCGTTTACATATCCTGCAATAATTCCTATTAACAACTGATTTGAAGTAGATTTAATCGTTACATTATCTAAATATAAATTTTTTAAACAATTAATTGGTGATGTAATGCCATTTTCAGTTAAATTATATTTACTTTTTTTATCTGGATTGTTAACTTCATCGTTGCCAACAACGCCAAAAGCTCCAAGTATATTAATATTCTTCTTATCGAAATCAGCTTTGGTAACTACACTAGGATGCTTCCAAGAAAAATCATCAAAATTATTACTAACCGTCAAGTTATTAACAACATATTCTCCGCCATCAAAATTACCTACGAAAGCATACTCACTTGTTCCAACAGGTGGCACGACAAGGCCATTCATATTAACGTTACTGCCTAATTTAAAATATTTTTGATCTATTACATCTATATTATCTTTTTTTATTGTTTTATTAAATTCGCCTAAATATTGCAACCATGCGAAATTATAAAAATGGATCGATTCAGTAATTGTATATGGATTGTCTTTTGTTCCATCACCACTAGCAAAATAATTAGCTAAACTTTTACCAGTTTGATTATCAAATTTTACATTAAACCCTTTATTAAACCATGATAAAGAAACGCAAGTTGATGATATCAAAAATGCGGTTAAATCTAAAAATAAAACTCCAAGGAACAAACTAATTTTCTTTTTCATATACGTAAATCTAATATTGTTACAAATTTTGCCATTACTTTTTTTATAAAAAAGTAAGCAATTTATTTTACCAAATCCAATTTCAAGTTCAATATTTTATGCTTATATTAGACTAGCATACATTTTATTTCTAAAGAGTAATTTGATATATCTTTGCTCCTAGTGCTTCATATTTTTTTCTAAAAATTTTCTTTTTATCGCAAATTACTTAAATGAAATACCACAAATCACTTAAATGAAAATGCACAAATTACTTAAATTGATATTAAACCAAATTTATAGACTTGAAAATCTCAAGGCTAAATAGCCACCTAAATTTACTCTTAAAAAGTTAAATAGTGCATTTTTGCATAGTTTTTAGGTATTTTAAAAGGTCTTCGTTAATTTGAAGACCCTTTGTTTTACTTATAACTCAATTTCTAAATCGCTAATTGGATAGGATTTACATGAATGTATATAATTAAATTTTTGATCTGCTAATCTCAAGAGCATTCCTTTAGCAAAATAAACTTTTCCATTAAGAAGTTTAACTCTACATAAGCTACACTCACCAGAACGACAGCAGACATTAACTCTAACTCCTGCTCTTTCTAAAGCTACAAGAACTGATTCATTCGCTTTAGCATCAATAACTTTATCTCCTATTTTTATTTTAAATACTTCATCAGCTTTAATTTCACTTGGCCATCCAGCTTCTTTAGTAACATCTGAAATATTTCCAAATACCTCATCACGAATATCTTTTTGTTTAAGTCCTAAATTTAATAAAGCATTTTTACAGAAATTATGCATAACATTTGGACCTGAAACGTAAGCTGTTCTTTCTTTATAATCAGGAGCATATTTCTTAATTAAACCTTCATCAAGGAAGCCAAATTCCTCGTTCCAATTAGGTTCTTTTTCACTTAAAACTAATTGATATTTAAAGTTTTTAAATTCGTTAGCGAAATTGACAAGTTCTTCATGATAAATTGCAGTATTTAATGTTCTTGAACCGTAAAGTAAAACTACATCTCTATCTTCTCCACTTAATAAGATTTCTCTTATCATCGACATAAATGGAGTAATTGATGAGCCGCCTGCTAAAAATAAAGATTTATTTTTATGGAAAGCAGCATTATATACAAAATGTCCACTTGGACCGCTTGTTATAAGTGAGTCTCCAACCTTAACTTTATTAAGCATGAAGTCGCTTACAAAGCCATTTTTAACTTCAGCTACTGTAATTTCATAATAACTTCTTTCTTTTGGTGAACTTGATAAACTATAAGGTCTAGTTGTTCTAATTCCGTTTATATCAAAAATAACATTAATATATTGACCAGCTAAAAATGGTGGTAAATACCCATCTTTAGATACTAATCTAAATATTTTTGCGCCTTTTTGAGTATCAATAATTTCATTAACTATTAATGACAATTCTTCTGGATGAAGTCTTTTACTTGGAGAATCTGTTGGTGTAGCACTGATTTTATCGCGATTAACTCTACGCATTACATCAATATTATTAAGTACTTCTTCTCCATGAACTAATGTAGAAAGAAGTGTCTCTTTAATTCCTCTTTTTGCCATATTATTTCATCTCCTTTAATAGTCTATTTGTAACTTTATCAGCGTATGTATAGTTTGGGCCAAAACCACATGCATTTACCCATCCTGATGCAAATTCTAAATTCTTAATTTTGCTTTCGGTTGGGAAGAAGAAAACAGATTGATTTAAATCTTGCTCATATCCATAAATTGCTCCGCCTGGATGTCCTAAATAACGCATATGTGTTAGTGGTGTAGCAATTTCCATTTCTTCAATGTGGTCTTTAATTCCTGGATAAAGTTCTTCAAGTAGAGCAACAATTCTTCTACCTGCTTCTTGCTTTGCTTTAAAATATTCTTCTGGATTTAATTTTTCCCAAGCTTCACCATATTTTAATGTGCCTGCTGTAATAACTGATGTACCAACCGGCGAAACACTTGGGTCATCAACAGTGTAACAAGTTGCAACTAAAACATCGTTTTCTGGTAATAATTTATATGCATCTTCAAAATCTTTATTTGGATTCATTGATTTATAATTTAAAGTAAATGAAGTTTTAAAACCAATATCTTCAGGAGTACAATCTAAACCAATAAAACAAGTAATTGCAGAAATTCCAACTGTATAAGGTTTTAAATACTCTCTTGCTTCTTCAGGAATTTCATTTTCATCAATTAAGTTTCCATAAGTTGCATGTGGAGAGATATTTGAAATAATTTTCTTAGCATAATAGATATTATTAAATTCATCGATAACACCTTTAGCAATACCATTTTCAACAATAATCTTTTTAATTCTTGTGCTTGTTTTTACAACACCACCATGTTTTTTAACACTTTCAGCAATTGCTTGATTCATCATCATAGATGTTCCTTTTAAATAGAAAGGTTTATCTTCTAAATAGAATCCTATACATTTAGCTAAAATAGAAAAAGGGAATCTTGATGGTGGCATGCCCATAAAACACCAATAAGTTGATACAGCCATTTGTAACTTCTTATTTTTAAAGCATTCGTCAAGTACTTCTTGTGTACTCTTTAATCCATATTTTGCAAGTGTTGGATAAATTTTAGGGAAGCCAAATTTCATAATACTTTTTTAAGTGCACCAGGTTCACCAGTTGAAGCTGCGCTTTTAGCAGCAAAAGCATTTGCCTCGTCTAAAAACTTATAAACGATATTATAAAATTTATAAATTCCTTCTTTTTCTTCTGGAAATAGTTTTGATAAATGTTCTTCGCATCCTTTTCTTGATGTAGGAAGGCTTATTCCTGTTCCGTCAGGGAAATTAACTCTATATAATTCTTTAATTTCAATCCATTCGATCTCATCTAAAATACCATAGCGTTTAAAAAGTTTTCTTAATTCCCCTGGTTTTTCTTCTGTTCCCATATGGGATAATTGGTGTAAAGCGACTTCAAATTCAAAACGACCTCTTGTAAATGAAGTTCCACAGCCTCCAGGTATGTTGTGCTTTTCAAATAAAATTACGCTTTTTCCGCTACAAGCAAAAGAAGCTGCTGAAGCAAGTCCACCATTTCCTCCGCCAATTACGATAACATCATAATTATTTTCCATTTTTATCTCCTTTTTATGTCTATTCATACATCTTAATTAAAGAATTAATGAATAATTTTAATCTTAAATTCGCATCTTCATTTGATAATAATTCATCAGTTAAGGACAACTTTTGAATAAAACCAAGTAGAGCATCATATGTATTTAAATAAATCAAATTTATTTCTTTTATATTTTTAATAGATCCATCCTTAAGGCCTTCTCTAATAGCTTTAGCGAGTGGATCGTTACTTTGTTCTAAATTTAAAGGTGGCCTGCGTTTTAATAACGCAGCTTTTTCAATTCTATTTAAATATGTTTCAGCTTCATCACAAAAAATTAGTTCTTTTTTTGAAGTATGATATAAATCTCCATACTTACTTAATATGATTCTTATTTTTTCTAAACCATTTAAATTATCATAATTTTCATTTAAAAGACTATTATTAATATTTAAAACAGCATTATTCCAAAAATATAGTGCACTAGCTAATACTAAATCATTTTTTGTTTCAAAATAACGAAAAGCACTTCGTTCAGTTAAGCCAACTGATTCAGCAATTTCACTCACTTTAGAATTTTCAATTCCTTTTTCACTAAAAAACTTTAGTGCTGCTTTAATCACTTTTTCTTTATTAATATCTTTTCTAGTTTTCTTATCTTTTAAAATTTCCATTATTAATATAGTCAGTCCAACTGACAATTTAATTTAACACTATTATTAACTCCATTTCAAGCATAATATGGTATTTTTTTACCAAATATTAATTTTTCGTTAATTATTAGGGGTTTCTATCTGTTCTAGCTCAAAAAATTGATATAAATATTCATTTTTGATAAAATATCAAAAGAAATTTTGGTATTTAAAATGTTAAAAATTGCAGTTATCGATGATGAAAAAATTTATTGTAATGACTTAAAAACTAAAATTACTAATTTTTTTGAAAATTCAAATGATGAAGCCATAAAAGATACTCCTTTTGAAGTTGTTTCTTTTACAAATCCAATTGAATTTATTGAAAAATTTGCTCAAAGTTTTCAAATTATTTTCTTAGATATAGATATGCCACAAATTAGCGGATTAAATGTAGCAAATTCAATTAGAAAAGTTAATGAATCTGCTATTTTAATATTTGCAACAAATTATTCTCAGTTTGCTCTTGATGGATATAAATATCACGCATTAGATTATTTAGTAAAACCTATTGATGCAGATAATCTTTCAATAGCTTTGAATAAATCACTTGATATATTAAATAAACAAAATAAAAATTTTATCATTATTAGTACTGTTGATGGAAAATATCGAATAAATTTAGATGAAATTTATTATATTGAAAGTAATGGTAAATTTGTAAATTTTCACTTAAAAGAAAGAACAATTACACAAAGAAATACTTTAACAAATGTTATAAATTCCATTCCTAAAGATAGCTTTTTAAAATGTAACCATTGCTTTTATGTAAATCCTGACGTTATAAAAGGAATAAAAGAAGAATACGTTGTTTTATTTAATAACGAAGAACTCAAAATTTCTAGATCACGTAAAAAAGAATTCCTAGATGAATTAAATAGTTTTTATAGTTCTAAGATTTAATATTATGAAAATATTCTACTATCAACACATGGGGCAATTTAAATTACTTGAATTAATTCTTGTCGATTTAATTTGCTCATTTTTGATTTTCATGAATTTTAAAAAAAGAAAATATTGGTATGTATCTTTAACGGTTGGGCTATCATTAATTATTGGTCTATATTTTTTAATACTTTTTATATTTCCATATAATCTTTACTATTTTTTATTATATTATTTCTTAATTTGCGCTTTGATGTATGGAATTTATGACATACCTTGGTTTGCTGTATTTTATTACACATGTGCTGGATGGCTTCTACAACATTTAATGGATAATATCGTTTTTTTTGTTGATCAATATTTTACTAAAATTCTTCAAGGTCAAGATTTAAAAATATATAGATTGCGGATTAATACTATAATTAAATCATACATATTTTATGCGATAGGTATCGTATTATTTTATTTCTTTAGTAAACATTTAAAGCCAAAAGATGAATATGATTTTAAAGAACTTAGTGTTCCACTTTTAATAATTAATATTGGTGGACTATCTATCGTCTTCTTCCTTTCTAATAAAAGATTTTCTGATTATTCAAAATGGATACCATATTATGCTTCGTTATGCTGTTTGCTTTTATTAATTATCATGTTTTATGTAAATAAAATTAATACAAAGCGTAGTGAAAATTTAATTCTTCAAAATTTACTTGAAAAAGAAAAAAGGCAATATCAATTAGCTCAACAATCTAACAAAACAACTTAACATTAAATATCACGATTTAAAAAAGAATATTAAAAATCTTGAATCTCAAGGCGTCGATAAAGAATATATAAAAGAAATTAAAAAGAGCATTAAATCAGTCCATACGCTTATCAAAACAAGTAGTTATGCTCTCGATACAATTCTTACTGAAAAAAATATGTTATGTGAAGGAAATAATATTAAAATATTTCATTCAATCGATAGTGATCTTAATCTTCCATTTAAAGATTTTGAAACTTATAGTCTATTTTCAAATCTACTTGATAATGCAATTGAATCTGTATTAAAAGAAGACGTCTCAAAGCGAGTAATTAAACTTTATATCAAAAATAAAGGTGACTTCTTATTCATAAAAGAAATTAATTACACAAGTCAAAATATTAATTTTAAAGATGGCTTACCACTTACTAATAAAGAAGACACAATCAATCATGGATATGGTGTTAAATCAATTAAATCAATTGTTGATAAATATGCAGGTAGCGTAACATTTAATTTAAATAATTCTTATTTTGAAGCAACAATTCTTGTTCCTATAACTAATAAAGAAAACAAAATTGAAGAACAAAATTAAGTTGAATACCTTTTAAAACACAAACATTTTTATAAGTTCTATCGTAAATTAATAGATAAAAAGCGTAACTAGTTTATTTTTGTAGTTACGCTTTTTTGATTTTTAATTTAACTTAATTTTTATATCTTAAGTTTTTACTTTTCTTTTTTATATACAGTAATTATTGCCCAAGCACCCCAAGCAATTAAGACTGCACCAATGCATGCATCAACAATATACATAACGTTCACCCATAATGGATTTAAGTAGCCTATAATATCAGCATTGAATGTATTTGAATTTGCAACTGTATAAAGAATACCTTTAATATTTTCTCTTAAAACAGTAACATCTTGAGCATTAGCTTTATTAACCCAAGCTTGTGGTTGGTTAGCTAAATTAAGATTTCCTCCAGCATATGCCATTTGTTTAGCTGACATATATTCTGGGTGAGTATTGAAGTCGCAGATAACTGTTCCATGGAATCCCCATTCTTCTCTTAATACATTAGTTAGTAATCTATAATCTCCACCAGCCCATGTTGTTCCGATTCTATTAAATGAAGACATTACAGCTGTTGCTCCGCCTTCTTTAACAGCGATTTCAAATGGTCTTAAGTAGATTTCTCTAAATGCTTGTTCTGTACACCATGAATTTGATCCATTATCTGCTCTATGAGTTTCTTGTTCATTAAGTATAAAGTGTTTCATCATTGTGTAGACGCCTTTACTCTTAGCTCCACGGACAATAGCAGCTGCCATTTTTCCGCTTAAGAATGAATCTTCACTATAATATTCAGCAACACGTCCACCGAATTGACCTCTATGGATATTAACTCCAGGTGCATACCATCCTGAATATGGTAATCCATCACCTCTAGCGTTGCCCCATAAGCCTTCTTCTCCAACAGTTTCGCCCATTAATTCGCTTAATTCTTGGTTCCATGTAGCAGCCATTACAATTTGGTTACAATAAGTTGCAGTTCCATAAATTGTAGGGTCACCCATGAATTGAACAAAGCCTGATGGACCATCACTTTCATTTGTTTTTGGCTTACCAATTGAGTCAGCTTTTGCAGTTTGGAATGCGCCATGAAGATGAATTTCTTCCATTTCTTCAACACTCATTTGATTGAGTAAATCATCCCAAAGTGGATCATTATAATCTTTTCCAATTAAGTCTTTTAATTTTAATTTTCTCTTAATTGTTTCAGTTTTATTATCTTCACCAGTAACTTCTTCTTCAACTTCCTTAGTAACAGTATTTGTTTTAGGCATACTTGCTTCTTTGTACCAAGATTCAGTTTTATTCGCTTCATCATATGGATTTAAAGTAGATTTTACAGATAATTTTTCTAAAATTTCAGGGAAATTTAATAAATCTTTATCATCATCTGTTGGTGATTTTGGGAATGTACCTTCCCAGTTATTTCTAGATAAAACAGTTTGTAAATGATCATCGATATCATCAAATAAAGTTGTAACTGTTGTTCCGGTAACAGGATCTTTATCCCATTTAATATCTTCTTTTAATTCAGGAAGAGCGATTTCTTCAACAACATGATGAGCATCTTTATTTAATAAAAGTGAATATTTTCCTTTTTCGAGTTCATATCCTTTGAAATCATTTTTATTTTTGTCTTCAAAATCGAAACTTGCTAAATAATAAGGATCAACTTCAATTTCAACATCCTTATATGCTTTAGGTTCGATAAGTTCTGTTTTTGCAAAACCTACTAAAACTTCATAAGGTTTTTCAATTCCACGTTTTGTATATGGTAATTTTGCATAAAGTTGAACAACATCTTTACCAGCAACATCACCTTCATTATGAACTCTTACTTTTACTTTAATTTTTCCATCTTTTGTAATCGAAGTAGCTTTTAAAGCTGTTGATTCTAGAACTTCCCATTTAAAGTTTGTATAACTTAATCCGTATCCAAATGGATAAACAACATTACGTTTATACCAATATTCGCCTTCATCTCTAGCTCTTGTTTCCCAATATCTATATCCAACATAAATGCCTTCTTCATAGTCTACGAAATAATAACTAGATTTAGCTCCACCTTCAGTATAGTTATCACCTGTTGATCCATCATACTTTAAGTTAACACCAAAGTTTTGCCATACAGGGTCTTTTCTAAAATCACGAGCAAATGTATCAACTAAGTGACCACTAGGATTAATTTCACCTTTTAAAATTTTTGGCAATGAATTAATACCTTTTGTACCAAGTCCACCTGACCATAATGCAGCATCGATTTCTGGACGATAAGCATAATGGAAAGGATCATCTAAGAAGCCACATTCAAGTGGGTTATTTGAGTTAATATAAACAATAACATGCTCAAATCCTTGATCACAAACGTGATTAATTAAAGCTGCTTCATTGTTATCAAGTTGTAAATAATGTTTACTAGTTCCATCGCCCATAGGAAGGTCAAAACCTTCTCCAGCGATACGAGCAAAAACAATAATTGCAGCATCTTTATATTCTGAATATGAATCAGTTATATCACTTCCATAACTTGAAATAGGAGTTTCACCAGTTTCTAGTTCTTTAACACCACCATTTTCAATTGATGGGTTTTTACTTCTTCCAGAACCTGATTTGTCGCTCTTATAAAATTCAGTTAAAGTTGGATTAACATTAAATCCACCTTCTTTTAAAGCATCTTCAAGTTTAACAGCTTCGCTATTATCTCCACCGCCAGATCCACTAGTTCCGTAAATTAAATTAACTGAGTTTTTACCAAAAACACTAATTTTTGCGCCTTCTTTTAAAGGAAGTGCGTTATTTTCATTCTTTAAAAGGACAATACCTTCACCAGTAATTTCTTCAGTTAATTTTTCTCCAGCTTGTTTTGCATCATCTTTAGAGTTTGTTTTTTTAGCAAATAATTCTTTTTGACCAGGTTTTAAGATAGCTCTTGAACCACCTAAAACATTACAAATAACATCATATAATAAGCCACTTGTAGCAACTGAATTTACTGTTACTCCGAGTCCTAATAAAACAGCAGTAGTGATAAACCAACTTCTTGTTCTTCTTTTCTTAAAAAATTTAGACATAATTATTACCTCTATTGTCCTATTGGGAACCGCATAAGACGAGCAGTTGTATCAAACTTGATGCAGTCAAATATAGGAGCTTTTGATTCCATAGTTCCAAATCCTGTACCAATTAAGTCACTATTGCAAACAGTGAATTTAATGTGATTTTCTCCAGCTTTAAGCTTTATAGAATCAGATATCTTAAACCACTTAAATGGTAAGGCGTAACTTGTTTTATCAGCATCTTCAGGGAACGTCATTGTAATATCTGAATATTTAATTTCAGTTCCATTAACTACAACACTAAATAAACTTGGATTAAGTGTTAAATTCATGAATTCACAAGATAGACTCATTTCAAAGTTACTTGCTGTTGTTTCAGTATCAGAATAAATAACATAATCTAATGTACAATTTGTTGAATTCATATATCCAACAGCTTGTCCATTATGTGCATCGTCTCTACTAACAATCATGGCTAAGCCAGAGTTAGCACCACTATATCCTTTACCAGTTTGATTTCTTAAACCATGTACTTCTTCACCATCAAAATAATAAGTTTGTTTTTCTGGTGTTCCACTTGTATCTAACCAACTTGCGTATAAAGTAAGATCAGTAGTTAATGTTCTATTAAAGTTATAAGGTTTACTTGATTCTGTAATTGATGGAGTTGTATACCAACCATTAAAGAAATAACCTGTTCTTGTAGGTCTAGGAATATTTAAGAATCCATCTTTATGTGTGTCATCTTCAAACAAAGTAAAAGCTCTTTTATTCTTTTGTTGCTTGATAACAGTAGGAGCTTCTGCACCTTCATAATTTAAGTTAAGACTTAATCTAACAGCTAAGATTAATTTTTTGCTTGCAGCTTTTAAAGCGTCTACAGCATTATCAACTTCTTCTTGAGTCGCATCTTCTTTAGCAATAAGTTCTTTTGCTTTTGCTAAAGCAGCAACATAAGCATCATATTCTTCTTGAGTATTTAAATATGCATCTACTGATTTTCCAGTATTTTTCTTTTCAGCATTTTTAATTTGAAGTTGAAGTTCATCTTTATCTGCTTCTTCAAATGGAGGTTTTTCTTCTCCTCCGCCACCTCCGCCTTCATCTTTATCCATAGGTTCAGCGATTCTTACTAATTTATTATAAGCATCAGCCAATGCAGTTGAAGCTTTTTGAATGTCTTCATTAGTAGCATTATCGTTATCTAAAACATTTTTAGCATTTTCAAGTGCTACTTTAAATTCAGGCATTCCTTCAGTTTTAAATTTATTCTCTTCTTTAACTATTTCTTCAGCTACCTTAACTTGAGCATCAAGTTTTGATTTTGAAGAAGACACATGTGTATCAGTGCCCGGTTCATTTGTACTACAACCAGTAACAAATCCTCCAAGAGTCAAAGAAGAAAGTAAAACAGCTAACATTACTTTCTTTTTCATATGTTTAATCCTCGTATAAGAGGCATATGTCGCCATATGCCTCTTAAAATTATTTATTTATAAATTAATGAGTTTTTTTCTTTAAAAGATTCATGATTAATGCACCAAGACCAGCTAATAATCCGACAGTTCCTAATACTATTCCAGTAACAGCAGCTGGGTCTGATCCTTTTGCTTCAACCTTTGTATCTTTATTAGTAGCAATATAATCTTCTAAAGCTTTCTTAGCAGCATCTGCAGCATCTTGAGCAGCTTTTGCTTTTGCTTCAGCAGCAGCTATCTTTGCATCTGCGTCTGCTTTAGCAGCATCTGCAGCTTTTTGTGCAGCTTCAGCAGCTTCTTGAGCAGCTTTTGCTTCAGCTCTAGCAGCCTTTGCAGCTTCAGAGTTATTTCCTGCTTCTACTTCAGCTTTTTCAGCTCTAGCTTGTGCAGCTTCAGCAGCCTTCTTAGCAGCATCTGCAGCTTCTTGAGCAGTTGCAGCATCTGCTTTAGCTTTTGTAGCTTCAGCCTTTGCAGCTTCAGCTTCTTTTTGAGCTTTTTCAGCAAGTTCTTTATCAGTTAATGAAGGTACAACTTCTACTGGAGCGTTTCCTGAAGCATCTTTAACAACGAATTTAACTGTTTCTTTAAGGCTAACTTTTTCTTCACCTCTTCTACCTTGATAAATTCCATAAACTGTAACTTCAACATTGCTAATTGTAGATACAGTTGGTGTACCTGTTAATGTACCATCTGCAGCTAATGCTAAGCCTGCTGGTAAACCAGTTGCAGAGTATTCAACTCTCTTAATTTCACTTTGTGTTTGTGATGAGCCACTACCTGTCATGATCTTATCACCAACTTTATAAGCATCATTTTCAAGTTTTCTTCCTGCAGCAACCTCATGACCAATTTGGAATTCGTTAAGTTCACCATTGTATCTAACTGCTGGATTCACAACGATTGTAATTTCTCTAGTCATATCGATATAGCCATCAGCATATAATGTAACTTTAACTTTTGTTGTACCAACTTGTGTTGTTTTACCTGTAATTCTACCATCAGCTGATAAGCTTAAGCCTTGAGGTAAAGTGCCACTTGTTAGTTTGTAATTAACATCTGTTGTTCCAAGTTTTGTAACATCACATGCAATTGTTTCTAATGCACTTACTGAGCTTGTAACATTAACAGTTTGGTTAGTGAATTGAGTCTTATCTAAGAAGTTATCTTGAGCATTTGAATGTGAACTCATCCAAAGAATATTCTTAGCGTTATTTCTCATATGCCACCAGTATGAATAAACTGGAGTTGGAGTTCCGTTTTCATCGTTTAAGAGAACTTGATTCTTTGCTGCATCATATGTTCCCATTGTTGTTTTAGTTGGTCCACCATTTAAACAGAAATTCAATCCTGAAACAAATCTTTCAACTGCAGAATCAGCTACATTCATTTGTCCAACTTCACCATAGTCAGTAACAACAGCGCCTTTGAAGCCCCATTCATTTCTTAAAACTTCAGTTAATAAGCCATAGTTAGCATGAGCTGCGACTGTACCAATTTGGTTGAATCCCCCCATAACACCGGTAGCTCCACCTTCTTTTACAGAAAGTTCAAATGGTTTTAAGTAAATTTCACGAATTGCTTGTTCTGAAGCAAATGTATTTAATGATTGACGACTTGTTTCTTGGTCGTTTAATGCAAAGTGTTTAATGTAAGCTCTAACACCTTTTGATTGTGCTCCACCAACAGCACCAGCACCAATCTTGCCTGATAATAATGGTTCTTCTGAATAATATTCGAAGCATCTTCCACCAAATGTTGAACGGTGAGCGTTCATAGCTGGAGCATACCAACCTGGTTCATTTGCCCAAAGTGATTCTTCACCAATTAATTCACCCATTCTTCTTGCAATATCAACGTTCCATGTAGATGCGATATTAACTTCACAACACCATGCAACATCTCTAATTCCTGCAGGACCATCGCTATCGACTTCATTTTCTTTTCCGATGAAATCAACCTTCGTTGTTTTATAACCACCATCATGGACTAAATCAACGATTTCACTCCATGTTAAGTTATTTAATACTTTTTCCCATTCTGGATCATCATAATCCATAGCGCCCATTTCTTTATATGATTTAAATAAAGTTTCTCTCTTAGTTGGGTCTTGTTGATAGTATACTTTATCAATGAATTTTTGTTTTAATTCATCTGAGATAATTCTTGGATCATCTTCGCCATAGACTTCACTCCAGATTGTTGATTTTGTTTCCATCTTAGTTGCTGAATAAACATCAATAATATCAGCAAGCATCTTATCATCAACGTGTGTTTCTTCTTCTTTTGGAGCATCTGGTAACTTCATATAGTTATCTTTTGCTCTACTCATAGGTTCAAACATACCTTTCTTTGTAGGAAGTGATGAATTTGCTTTATCGAATCTATTTTCAACTTTATTACCTGTAGTTCTATCTACATCGTAATTAATATCTTCTTTTAAATCTAAATTATATGATTTAACAATATCATGAGCTGATGTATTAAGTGAGACTTGATATTTTCCTGCATCTAATTCATAGCCAACATGTTTATTCTTATTAGCATCATCAGCATCATAAGAAGCCATATCTTGGAAATTGAACGTTAATGTAACTGTGTCGCTCTTTCCTGGAGCAATTAAGTCTGTCTTTGCAAAAGCTGCTAATTTTTCATATGTTTTCTCGATTTCACCATCAATATAAGGAGGTTTGAAATAAAGTTGCACTACTTCTTTACCAGCACGTGTTCCCTTATTTGTAACTTTAACATCAAGACTGAATGAACCATCTTTTGTAATTTCAGTAACTTTTGGATCTACGATTTCATATTCAAAGTTTGTATATGATAAGCCATAGCCTAATGGGAATGTTACATGTTCTTTATACCACTCTTCGCCTTTATCGTGACCGACTGTTTCATAATATCCATAGTTAACATAGATACCTTCTTCATATCTAACAAAATTATCACGTGTTCTTAAGCCTGAACCACTAGTTGCATCGCCTTGGACATCACTACCATCAGCAGCATAACGGCCACTAATATTTTTACCATCTGGATCTTTTAATGTGTAATTACTTCCTTTAAATCCAGTTGTTTGAGAACCATCACCGAAGTTATTCCATGTTGGGTCTTGTCTATAATCTGTAACCCAAGTATCAGCTGTTTTACCTGATGGGTTAACTGTACCATTTAAGATTCTTCCTAAAGCCTTAAATCCGTTCATTCCTGGAATACCAGCCCAGATAATACCACCAATCTTAGGATCTTTAACAAGTTCAGCGACTTCTAATGGTGAAGGTGAGTTAACAACGATAACAATCTTATTGAAGCTCTTCTTAACCATTTCAATCATTGCTGTTTCATTAACTGAAAGTTCGAAATAGTGATGTGCATTCTTAACTTCATCAGGGTCTGACATATAATCGCCTAAAGCCCTTGGGTTATCAGCACCTTCTGAGCCTGATCTTTCTAAGAATACAAGAGCAGCATCATTATATCCTTTAAATGTTTCTTTTAATGCAGGTGTATAGCTATCAACAGGTGTTTCACCGATTTGGAATGTATTGCCTGAGAACATACCACCAGCTTTTGGTCCTTCGCCAGAAACAGCATTATTTTCATAGAAAGCTTTAAGTGATGGGTTTACAACATAGCCAACTTCTTCAAGTGATTGATAGAAATCAACCATACCTTGACTTGTTGTTTGTCCAGAACCACCGCCTGAATAAGCAGGTTTTACAGAAGCTTTTCCAAATACAGAAAGTCTCTTAACACCTTCAAAAGGCAAAACATTATAATCATTCTTTAAAAGTGTCATACCTTCTTCGTTAATAGTAACGTTGAAGTCTCTACCTGCATCAATTACGTCTTGGTGTGATCCAAATTCAGAATAGAATTTTTGACCGCCTGCTTGACGCATGACAAGTCCGTGAGGTTTAAGGATATTAGTAGTTGGTGCAGCCACCATTGCTCCTAATCCTAATGTAGACAACGCAAAAAGCATTATTTTTCTTTTTTTCATTTTTATCTCCTTTGAAATATGCTTTTATTTTAAATTCCTATTTTTACTTGTCATTAATTTTGGTATAACTGGTCGTTTAGGTGGTATTACTCGTGTAAGCGCTTACATCTTTTTCATTTTTCCATTCTTGAATAAAAACCACAGCTTCTCGTGAAAATAATATTTTTAAAAATATTATTAAATAACTTGGCTATCTAGATATTTAACAATATCATCGCCTAGTTTTTGAGTTCTAATTTTTGCGCCTTCGTTATTAAGATGATAGTCAGCGTCAAAGAAATATCTGCCATCGAAAATATAGTCATTTAAATTAGATATAACAGAAACATATGGGTGATTTGAAAAATATTTTTTAATGCCTTCATCAAATAATTCAATGTTTTTAATTTCATCTAGTGGTATAGCTTGTCGATTCATTGGCGAATATGAAAATAAAGTTTTTGCTCCTTTTTCATTAATCTTCTTATAATATGGTTCAAAATTTTTCATAACGTCTTCTTTAACAAAATCTAAAGCAGGTGAATAAGGAACAACGCCATATTGTTTATCGTATTCAGGCAAATCATAAAATGGACGATTAGTTACATAATCTCCTCTATCATTAAAACGAGTGTTGATGTCTTCATATTTGTTATATCTTCTAATTTTGTTTTTAGAAGTTTTATATGTTCTAAAAGCTTCAAAATAAGAAACCATATGATCCATTGTTGGTATTGTAAGTAAATCATAATTACTTTCACACATGATAAACATTCTTTCATCAACATATTTATAAAATAAAAATTGAGCAGGTGCTCCTTCTTCTGGAGCATGAATTAGAATATCATTTTTCCTTATATAATTTGTGATAATATCAAGCTGAAAATATGCGCTTATTCCGCCAATTAAACCAAGATTATAAACTGAATATTTATATCCTAAAATTTGCTCTAAAAATTCTGAATAGCACCCATAAGTAAAACTACATCCTGAATACAAATAGATACTTTCTTTAAAATCAGGAACAATCATATTGTCGATTGCATCAGCGAAAAATGCAAAATCATTATAAATAAATTTAGGTTTTTCGTTTGCTATAATATGTATCTTTTCTACACTATTAAAGTTTTCATCATATACTTCATTTAACGTATCATAAAAGAATAAGTTAGTGATTTTCCCTGCAAATCTCGCTTCTTTATTGACTGTTTTTAGTGTTTTAGGAAGAATTAATTCTTCTATATCAAAAGATAAATTAAATTTTTCGCCAAGAGAAACTACATCTTTACCATCAATTTTAGAAGGTATAACTAATGAACTAGTAACTTCTCCAATATAAGATTCAATTTCAACACTAGTTGAATCAATTCCTTTATATCTAAATAATTTTTCATCAGCTTCTTTTTTATAAACTGCATAAAGTGTTCGTTGCTTTTTAAATGGTGTAAATCTACTTCCCGCAGTGATAAATTTTCCAGTATAATCTTCTTTTGTGTTCCGCCCAACAAAGGCATAACCTGGACAAATTACTTCCTCTGTATTAATAGTGTTTACCCTTTTTCTTCTAGTTGATGTGTAATTTTGAATGTAATAATTTTTATTTTTATAACTTCCATCTTTAAATTCATAAATAATTCTATTTTGAATTTCTTTTCCAATTACAGTAAACCTTGTATCTTTAGTAACACTAGGAATTGTTAATAAACATTTTTCAGGATTTTTATCATCAACTTCTATTTTAGCTTTCCAAATCGAGCATGAATCAATTGTATAATTTTCTTCAAATTCAATATTAAAAATGACATCATTTCCTTTTTGTGTAACGATACTTTCGCTAGATTTTATTACGTGCTTCGAATCAATAAGAGTCACTCTTACTTTATCGTCTTTAACAAAAACAATATTGTCTCCTTCATTTTCTTTAGCATTGCACGAAGTTAATATAGGAGAAAAAGATAATAAAGTTATCAAAAATATTTTTTTAATTCGATTAATATTCATCTAATTTATCTCCATAATTGCTCCAGAAATAGTTATTTATAAATTTATCATAAACTCTACTTTTAACATAAATTTTAGCATTACATCCATCCATTAAATGCATACCCACTGATATTTTTGATGGACTTGAATGTTCTAAATAAATACCTTCTAAATTTGTAGCACCATTAAAAGAATTATCTTCTAAACTTGTTATATTATCTTGAAGCGTAATCTTTTTAATATCTCGATTATTTTTAAATACATCTGATTTAAATTTAATAATTCGTTTATTGTTATAACTATAAGGAACCATAACTTCACTTGGTATTTTTTCTTTTATTCCTTTAATAATATAAGCGCCGTTCGATTCTTCGTATTCAAAGTAAGTTACGAATTCATTATTGCCTTCCCCTACTTCTTTATCAGGTATTTCAGGCATTGAAGGAAAACCGATTTCAGTGACAGAAGAATCTCCACATTTTGATTTAATTTCTTCTATCATGTTGATTGAATTTAATATACATCCATTTAGATTGAGATGAAAATTAGAATCATAAAACCAAGGTGCATCATAAATATGTTTATTTAGTGATCCAATGATAGGGAATTTAAATGTTTCATCAATGATATTTTCAAATTCTTCGATTGTTTTGTTTTCTTTTTTAAGAGCTAATTTATTAAAAGGGCAGAATCCAAAATACATCATCGCACCTTTTTTATAAATTTTAACGAAATATTCATTGACGTAAGCTACAAATTCATCATTAAATTTAAATTTATCTAGATTCAAAATTGTATTGGTATCATATAATTCACTCATCTCGTTATAATTTCTTTCTCCTTTTATGAGATCACAATTTTCATCAAAATTTAAACTAGTATAAATTCCACTTCCTTTGGCTTTTTCACCTTTAAAAGCATAATTGAATCTTTTTGAAGCGTAATCATAATATTTTAAAAAATATTCACTTTTATAATCACTTGGTAAATCATTTAAAAAAGATAAATCATTTTCAAAAGCATACCAAGTATCAAGAGGATTAAAATAAAGAGTTAATAAATTTTCATATAATTCAGGCATAAAAATTACAATGTCATCTTTATTTATATAATTTAAAGATAAATCGAGCATTAATTTTGTACCCAAGACTCCATATAAACCAAAATTGCATACTTTGTAATCATTTAATTTATGTGATTTTTTTAGAGTTTCTTCAATTAAAGAAGAATTGATTCCAAATGCAACACCACTATTTCCAACAAAAACAATTTTCTTTCCTTCAGTTTTTTGAAGTTTTTTATACATGCTATTTAAAGTTGCATAATATGTATCTTCAAATTGATTTTCAATAAATGCATTCGCAATTAAAGGAGTTCCAAGTGGAGCACTTAGAGCTACTAAACTAGAAATAACCGACAAAACTAAAAATGACTTTTTCATATTAAAATTGAAAATACACAAACTCCGAAACTAAATTACTTTTTGATAAATAAATCCAAATTAATGTTATTAAAGCGATGAAAATAACAAACATCATATATTCAGAATAACTTCTTGATAATGTAACCACATTATCATTTATTGATAATGGTTTATCCATATTTTCCTTATTAAGTTTATCAATAAAATAAAGAGAAATTATAAATAAAGTAATGTAAGCAAATGAAGCAATATTTATTCCTAAATTTTTAAATGCAAACGAGAAGAAATTAGGATTAAAAGAAGTAAAAATTGTTTTAAAAATAATTCCTATTTCACCTACACTTTGCGCTCTAAACATTAAAGCACCAGGCACCAAAACTATAAAGAAAACATATATTCTTCTTAAAATATTAGATATTTTTAATTTAAATCCATCTAAATTATCGAGTTTTTTAAAGAAAGGACGTAAAAATAGTTCAATAATCATAAAGAAACAACAATACCATCCCCATAATAAGAATGTCCAATTTGCTCCATGCCACATTCCACAAACCGTAAAAACGATAAAAACATTTATTAATCTTCTAATAAATCCTTTTTTACTTCCTCCTAGTGGAATATAAATATATTCAGTTAGCCATTGATTTAAAGTGATATGCCATCTTCTAAAAAATTCGCCAACGGAACGAGATAAAAATGGCTCATCAAAATTCTTAGAAAGCTTTACGCCAAGTATTCTTGCACTCCCCATTGCGATTTCACTATAAGCACTGAAGTCGCAATACATTTGAATCATAAATAACGCACCAGCTAAATAAATAGAAAGACTATTTGTTTTTGTTAAGTCACTAAAAACATTATTAACAAATATTCCAAGCACATCGGCAATGCAAATCTTTTTAAGAAAACCAACAATTAAAACTTTGCTTCCTGATATTAAATTATCGACATTAAATTTTCTTTCTTCTTTAAGTTGAGGTAATAAAAAGTCTGCTTTTTCAATAGGTCCAGCAACAAGTTGAGGAAAAAACGATACATAAAGAGCATAATATCCAAGATGTTTTTCAGCACTATATTTCTTTTTATAAATATCAATTACATAACTTGCTGTTTGGAAAGTATAAAACGAAATACCGACAGGTAAAATTACATTTAACGTAATTTGATCTAATTCAAGGGAGAATAGATTTAAGAAATCAATTACTGAATGAATTAAAAAATTAATATATTTAAAGAAAATCAAAAAGCCAAATGAGATAACAAGGCACATTATTAAAGCACTTTTTTTGATAACTTCTTTTTCACTTTTTTCTATTATTAATGCACCTAAATAACTTGTAAGAGTTGTTGCAACAATTAAAAATATTAAAGTTGGATTCCAAAAACAATAAAAAACATAAGAAGCAATTAATAAAACAATCCATCTAAATTTATGTGGCAAAACATAATTTAAAATAATGATAATTGGTAAAAAAACAAGAAACTGCCACGAATTAAATGTCATGTTTTTTTCTCCATAAAATCGATTTTATTATATAAATAAATGCAAGTGGAATTGCGTATAATGCACACTCAATCAAGCTTCCTCCTAGTAGTATCATAAGCGTTAAATGCACAATAAACCCTGCAAAACTCAATATATTTAATAAAATATTATCAAATTTAAAAGTTATTAAGGCAATAAGGAGTGAAGAAATAAGTGGAACAATTATCCGCCAATATGTTGTTATAATTAATCCTTCAAACATAATATTTCTTTGACCTTTATCTTATCGATTTTGCCATTATGATTTAAAGGCATCTTATCGATAATTTTGCCTTTTCCAATCATTTCATTTCTTTTAATTAAAGGAATTAAATCTTTAGTAATTTGGTCTTCTTTAATTTTAGAATCATTCACAGTAACAAGAACTCCAGGAACTTCACCACGCTCATCGTCTTTTAAAGGAACTACTGCAACTTCTTTAATATAAGGAAGTGTACTAATAACATTTTCTAAAGCACGACATGAAATTTTATATCCGTTTCTAATAATTATGTCTTTTTTTCTTCCAGTAACATATAAAATATTCCCATTTAAATATCCAATATCACCAGTATGAAGATAACCATTTTTATCATAAGGAATGATTAATTTATCTTTTTCAAGATATCCTTCCATTAAGGTATTCCATTTATAAATAATTTCGCCTTCTTCGCCATCCTTAAGTTCATTATTATTTTCATCAATGATTTTTATTGATGATCCAGTGTTAACTTTTCCAGCAGATTCAATTCTTAAATGTTCTTCCATATCAAGAGTACTCGCGCTAATCCCAAAACATTCACTCATTCCATAAACTTGCGTAATTTTGCAATTAAAATATTTTTCAATCTCTTTAAGTTGATTAATATTTGATGGCGCGCCACCAACTATGCTTTTTTCTATTGTTTCTAATTTAATATTGTTATTTTTTGTATATTCATAAAGCTGAAAAAGCAAAGATGGGACTGAGTCAACCTTATTAATCTTATATTTATCAATAAATTCAGCTACATAATTTACTTTTGTAGTTTTTGGACAATACAAAGTTGCTCCTTTAGTAATTGTTCCAAAAAGGACATCTAATCCAAAAACATGATTTAATGGTAAAAGTAAAATAATTCTATCTTCTTTATTAAAAGTTGTTTGATCATTAGCATAAATTATGTGATGCATATAAGCTCTTTGTTTTAAAAGAACACACTTATTTGCTCCAGTTGATCCACTTGTAAATAAAATAATGCCATCATCATTTATTGTATTTTCATAATTAAAATCTTCTTTTAAATTTTCAAAATCAAAATCAATTTTATTGATAATTTCATTTTTATTATTCGATATAAGCCATCCATCTCTTCTTGCTGTTGAAAATTCTTCTTTTTCATTACTTATATAAAAGTCATATCTAAAATTTTCTTGTTCGATTATTTTTAAGTCATCAATTTTCTTATAAGGATCAATTAATGCAGTAACAATTCCTAGTGTTTGAAGAGCAATGATAATTAACGAACATTCAATAGTTCTTGTCGTCCTTAAAATTACTTTTTGTCCCTTTTTAAGTCCAGATTTTAAAAATAAATTGACTAATTTTATGATAAGAAAATAAGACTCTTTATAAGTCATTTTTTTGTCTTCATCGGCAAATAAAATTTTATCTCTATGAGCTAGGTAGCCCTTATTTAAATAATAAATTATTGATTCCATTTTGAATAAAATTATTATATCAACTACTAAACTACTTATCGTTTTTTTGGTATAAGTTGTCCTTAAAATGGTATAAACTGCATTTTTTAATAAAGATAATTATGTTCAAATCTAATCAAAGAAAAAATAATTAGAGAATTTTATGTAACTATTTTATTTTAAATCTAAGAAAAAAGAGAGTAAGAATTTAAATAACTTTTATGAAAATATCTAACTTTTGCAAGGTTTTTTAAAAAAATATTGGTAAATTCAAACATTTATTCAATAACTTCAAGTAAAAATGAAACAGGTCTACAACCATCATTACAAGATACAATGGCTGTCTTTTTATCTTTCATCCAGCCATCAAATATGTTTTCGCCATTTGATGCTAGAGTTAATAAAAATGGATAGATACTCATCCAAGCAGACATACAAAAATCATCTGGTTTATGATTAAGATCATCAATAATCCAAGAGTCACCAACACTAAAAGAACATGGGTTATCTAAATGATTTTCATATTTTAAAATGAGGTCTTCATGTATAACTTTTTTAATAACTGTAATTTTAATTTTTAACATAATTAGAGGTTTCTAAAATCAATAAAGATTTCTGAATAATATAAAGCATAATCAGTTTCATTAACTATTTTAAAATATCTTGCTCCATTAAATTCATAATTAACCTTATCCCTTGATTCAACAATTTCATAATTAATTCCATCATTTGATTTATAAACGCTAAGATAAGAATTATTTTGAGCATCAAAATTAGTAGTAACTTTGGTTAATCTGATTTTTTCAATTTCGTGCAATTCATTTTGATTGTAAATCAATCCGCTTCCTTTATTAGCACTAGATATTTGCATTGAAAATACATCATTTTTAGTTGTTTTCATAATGCGTTCATATTTTGTATTCATTCCATTAACTAATAAAGGAGTTGTTCCTCCTGGATATTGGGCATTAAATAAATCAGGAGTAATTTTAATGTCAGATTTAATATTATCAGTTGAAGGCGTATCGATAGATGATTCACTTGTTTTATAATAAATGTCGTAATTAAATGAATTATCACTTCCTAAATATACATCAACATTAATATAAGTGTTTTTGTTAATTTCATAGTTATATGTGTAATCAAGTGATTCTTCATCATATTCAGCTACGTATCCATAGCGAATTAATGTATTTGTTAAAGCATTAATTAAACCTTGTGATCCATTTGGAGTTTGAATATAAAGACAATATATATCATGTTCTGTATCTTTATATTCTTCTAAAGATCCGTCTTCAGGAATAAAGCAAGGAACGAATGAAGATACATCTTTATTAAATGTTGAAATAAAGAAAGCTTTTTCTTCATTTGTCCATTCAGTTCTTACATTATCTAAATTTGCAAGCGCTTCAATGATATACATTACTTCAAATGTTCCGTCAGGATAATAAGCAACGCTTACTTGGATAATGAAATTTTCATTTTTGAATTCATAATATGGAGCATATGACTCTTCAATATATTTATATCCTTTTTCTATTAACATCTTTTCAAAGACATTAACTGAATCTAAATCACTTAAGCAATATGCTAAAAGTGTAGAAGGAATCTTTTTATAATCGATTTCATAAATATTACTCATATATAAAGGTAATAATTCTGAAATTCCTTTTCCTAAATGTGCATCAATATCTGCTTTTTCTTTATCTGTAAAAGTAGTTTTATATGTTTCACACTTATGATTTTCAGTGAAATAATAATCAATAACAAATGATTTTGATGTTGGATCAATATAAGTTTGAATTGCTACAAATTTTTCTTTCTTTTCATCTTTAAATTTATAGTAGAAAGCACCATTTTCAAAATAAGAATATCCATTATTTTTTAGCTCATTAATAAAATCATCAACAACTGATTCTTCTTTAGTTTCTGAAGTCTCTAAAGAAATGCACCCATATTCGTTAAATCCATCAACAAGTTTTGAATCACTAAAAGCATAGCAAGGCAATAAAGAAGAAATATCTTCTTTAAATTTTTCACTTATTGTTTTAATTTCATCTTCGTTCCATGTTTTTCTTGCTTCAACTGGAGTTGGAGCTGGAACACTTTCTTTATTAATATAATTAACTACATAAATAAGCGAATCTTCTTTTAAACTTGTTTCACAGCTTAAATATGAATTTTCGTCAATGTTATAGTCATATGTATTTACTTCTTTATTAAATATGAAGTTTGCATTTAATAGTTTTGCGTTATATTCATTTAAGTGTTCATCACGTGCTACGCCTGTTTTAACAAGCATTGAGCTTTTAACATTTGAATCATTACTAACATTTTCTTGAATTTCAATGTTTTTAAGTGCATAACAAGGAACCAATTTATAAGCATCCTGAAATAAAATATTATCAATTTTATTAATTTCATCATTTGTCCAGTTGTGTCTAAGTTCATTAGGTTTAACTTCGATATTAGTACAACTTGATAAAAGCAATACTGATAATAATGTAACTATAACGTTTTTCTTTTTCATATTTTTCATCCTATTTAAATAAGTGCTTTTTAACACTGACTTAATTTTAAATTATTGGATAAAAAATAAGCAATTAAATTTTGATTGTAACCATATTAATACATTATTAAATGAATTTAGTGTCCTCTTTAATTTTGATTTACTAACGTTATTTTAAATTTTAAGAATAAAATGCCAATAATTATCCCCATTAATTAAAGAATTATGATATTCAATAGTGTAGGTACCATTAAAAGTAAACCCAGTAGGATACTTAGATGAGGCATTTTGTGCCGCACTACCTGTTACCGTATAAGCATGATGTGGTGTAATTATCGCACCATCATACATAGGTAGTTGTGTTCTCGTACCTCTAACCGGAATATTATGGTATGTTTTAAGATTTGTTAAAAAAATAAAATAACAGCCAAACACATTAGGTGTCGTCGCATGATATGAATCAAGATTATATATATCTATAAAAGACTCAACGGTTCCTAAATCAGGAGCAGAATCAGTTATTTTTTTGAATTTTAATTCCATTAAATACAATCTTTGAACTCCACATCTTTGATATTCAATTACTATGTCAACATAGTCATTATTTCCATTAATTGGCATATTGCTCTCAAACTTTACTATAAAACGTTCATCTTTATAGAAAGTCATTTGTTCAAGCTCTCTACCGATAATAACACCAAGATTCATTTTAAATGTATCTTCTAGGCCAATATCAATGAAACCAGTTTTAAGTTTATTTAGATAAATATCCATAGAGTTGTTTATTGCTTTTTCAACTCGGTCATCAACATTTAAATTTATAATTTTAGCATTCTTCATTATCGTCCTCCTCGTATAGTAGTAAATGCATAAAACAACAATTTGATCATTTGAAGTTTTATGC
>OJML01000143.1_pt1 | contig 43490 bp, 51 predicted proteins | sample 1597221 | NCBI WGS metagenome assembly OJML01 (sample SAMEA2452123, study PRJEB22498) | human gut metagenome | biome: human feces; feature: human gut; material: feces | place: Australia | collected 2012 | reverse complement strand
GCCCGGGCGATTTCCCGCCCCTTCTTGTACTGCTTCGTCTTGCGCAGGGCATAGGCATAGTAATAATAATCCCAACACGTCCAAGACCGGTCCGGTGCCGCCTTGCCATACATAGCCAGTACCTCGTCATAGCGGCCGTCGCGGCAGGCCTGGCGGGCAGCAAAAGAATCCATGGAACCACCTCCGTATTTTTTCACAACATTTTCGTATATGATAAGGGTATTATAACATACAATGGATATAATGTGATAAAATAGCCATTTAACAAGTGATTGAGTGCTTATAGGTGCTTATAAGGTAATACTGGTATCTATCGCGTGGCGCAAGAACTCGTATAGTCCTTTGCGGTGTATTCTCCAATGAGTACCTATTTTGAAGGCTTTCAACGCTTCATTATAACATAGAGCATACACGGTTGATAAGGGGACACCAAGCATCTCTGAAACTTCTTTTGGGGAGAAGGTTAGTCTGTTGTCCCATTTATGAGAGGGGGTATAGGTGAAATCATCAACATCAATATTTAAATAGGCCATAAGGCTCCTTTCGTAGACTAAAGGAAATCTTAGTAGACTTGAGATATGAAAGAATAGTAAAGAGTCTTTAAGAATCTCTTTCTTTGATTTATCATCATCATCAACAATCATCATTAAAGAATCTCTAGTCCCATATATGTCCGAATAATAAATATGAGGTTCTAGTCAGACTCGACTAGAACCTCATAGATTCTATTAGATACTATATATACTTTTCGTCTCTTTACTTCAATAGGTGGCACAATTAACTTTTTGTTTATAGGTGGCACAATTAATTTTTCATTAATCATATCTAAGCTCCCTTAGAGCCTTTACACATTTATGATTATGCACACCATCTGTATAAGTAGGCAATACAGATTCATTCAGCCAATCTTCTAGCTGTTCTGCTGTCAGCTCTGTAAGTTGACTGTCTTCATCTACATCCATTCGTTCCATGAAGTAAGACACACCGATAGTCAACGCATCTAGTCTGTCATCATGACTCAATGCGTTTTTATCACGACATAGGCGTGTCATCTGATAAATCAGTGAATAATGATAGTCTTGTTGGAAGACTTTAAAGTCCTGTTCAACAACAGGGCGATTAACGATTAATTTATGTCGCATCATAACAGGCTCTAATGTGTCTATCATACGTAGTTCCTTTTGCCCTCTATTGGTGACAGGCTCAATACCACAAGGATGTATTCTGTTGAATATAGGTGTCATAAGTTTTGTGAACATCCCATCCCCAAAGTTATCTTCTGGCACTACAACATCAACATCCCAGAATTTCGCCCTATTCGCCATCTGAGTGAGTGTTAAGTCTGAGTAACCTTCTTTGAAGCCCCCTACATCCATAAGGAACAAATAGCCATTCAGGTACTTTAAAATAGCATAGACTGTTTCATCCTTCCCACGCCCAGAGGGGTCTATAGACATTATGGTCGTCTGGTATGGCATTGTTTCGGGACTACGAGATAATTCACTATAATAATAATCCCCTGCCATGGCTGTACAGGGAATATCAGACAACAACTGTTCACGCCCTTTAGCCCACGCCCATTTAAGGCTACTCTCTTTCATGTCAAGATTTGTAATAATTAAATCAGATACTTTCAGCGGATACTTTTCCGCATCAGACAAGCGAGTATTGAGCATGTATTGAAGGGCAAACCCAGCTTTCCCATAAGACAAGGAACGTTTCGCTATTTCTTCCTCATTGAAACGCAAGGGGTCTGTAGGTTTCCCTTCAAGACTTGGGTCTGCTTTCAACTTATTCCAAATAGAGGGAGCGAGGGAGTCACCATAATTATCTTCTACCCTTGATAATTGAGGATACAAGACAGGCCAGATACGTGCAATATATCCACGGTCTTGTAAGGTGTTATATAGACTAGATTCTGTCTGTGGCGTCCCTAGATATATGATTTGACCATTGGGCTTTAGTATTGCATCAAATTCTTTGACGGCTTCTGAAAGCTTATCACGCTGTTGTTGTGTCGCTGAATTTTTCGGGACTTCGACATCATCTGCGATCAGAATGTCCGCACGTGTCCCTGTAATTTGCCCTGTGATACCAATAGACTTTACAGACGGAGAAATATCAGGGACAACGCCACCTACATCAAAAATGTTCTGCGTGTCTAACTGCCCTTTATCAGCTATCATGTCAGACAGGAAAGGGAGTGTCTGAATGATACGCTTGATAAAGCGAGCATTTGCATCTGCTCTGTCCCCAGAAGCAGACACAATCAAAATCTTTAGCTGTCTTTCCTTCCACAATCTCCAAACAACGTAGGCACATGTTAAGAAGGACTTTGCAACACCACGGAACCCCTCAAGAATAATACGGTCTTTAGGGGGATTCTGTAGGTAGTTTGCAATATCAATCTGAATCGGAGTAGGTTGTGGAAGGTCAATAGAACGCCATACAATATAGACAAATGCCCAGAAATGCTCACGTGCTTTCTGGACATCCGCTTCACTCCACTTCAAACTATCAACCTTCTTTCACAAGTTCCATGAAGTCAGGAATCTTAGAAGCTTCCTGTTTGACTTCTTTTACACCTTCAATCTCAACAGTGGTGTTGAAATCATTGTCTTTCAAGAACTGTCGCACCTTTGCGAGAAAGGCAGGGTTTTTACGCTGTTCCTCATCCTCAAGTCCTTCTAAGAGGGCCTGTACTTCTTCGGTTGCCAAGCGGTCAATTAATTCCTGTGGAATGTTAAAATTAGCCATATATCATCATCCTCTCTCCATACTACATACTTTTAAATCTTTGTGTGTCTTCCCAAATACAATAATTGCACTAGGGAAAGGCGCACTATTCTTACTGTTTCCAAACTTCAAACGCCCTTTGATGAAACGAATTTCATCCGCTTTCATTGCATAGTCATGCCACCATTTTGTGTCTGTGCGTGAAGGTACAAGACAGACAACGGTTGTCTTTGCTTCCATAGCCTTCTTCATCCATGCCCCTATTTTTTTTCCGTATGGTGGGTTCATCCAGCAGACACCCTGCCAGTCTTGTGATAAACCATCATCAAGGGGCGAAAAGAACGTAGAGCATTTCGCATTTTCAGGGGTGGCGCATACATCTATATCAAAATGAAATTCATCATTCAATCTATTAAATAAATCCTGTGGCGTCGCCCACACTTCATTTTCACTGCTATATAAAACCTTATTTATTGCCATCACAATCACCTTTTAAAAATAAAAATAAGCCCCCTAGTGATTATAACTAGAGGGCCATAAAAATGTCTTACGAGGGCATACAGAGCGTTTTTTAGCGACTGCATCCCCAAACTAATAAGCCACCCGCAACAATCCAAGCTAAATCACGTTGTCTTTCCATCCGCTTTGTCGTCTTATTCAGTGAGTCCGTTTGCTTCTGCAATTCTGTCAAGTTCTGCTTGTAATCGGTCAAGTACACTTGCGCTTTCGTCAACTCTTTCTGAGATTCTGTTAGCTGTGTCTTGAGCTTCTGAGAGTCCTGTTCCTGCGCTGTTGACTGCTTCTGTAGCTCTGTCACCATCTGTCGTAAGTTGTTGAATTGTTCGAGTGACATTTCTACTTTCTGTGGATTCTGTGCGTGAACTGTAGAAACAGACACACCCGAAAAGGCACAAAAGGACACCAAGAGCGAAAGACACAAGAACCACTTTTGCAGGATATGTTTTGTTGTCATCTTCATTCATTTACAGCTCCTCATACCATTCATTCATATCAACCTCTGTGTCTCCAATATATTCATGGGCGCTCCACTGCCAACCTGCTACATGTTTATCGGGGTAGTTCTGAGCAAACTCATTATAACCACGATAGTCTGCAATCCAATAGGGGACGTAATCAGCCAGCAAGTGAGGCCGAATAGAGTTTGTCATGTAATCTGTGCATTTCAACGAGGAAGTGTAAATACCTGCGCTGTATCCTGCTTCATTGCAAGTGACAATAAAAGCAGAGCAGACAGCCGTTGTGTCTACGCCATCTTCAAAACATTCATCCGCTTCACAATCAAACCAAATGCCCATAGGCGGTACATCAACACCGAGCAAGTCCAAAACTGTCTGTGCTTCTTCTTTTGCTCTTTCTGGTGTCTGAGCGTGCGAGAAGCAATATACACCCCAAGGGATACCCCGTGCATCACATTCATTTACGTGTCTAATCCATGTGTCTTCTTCTGTACAGCCTTCCGAGATTTTAACAATGACACCTTGCACGCCAGCGGCTTCCACGGCATCATAATCAATATCTTTCTGATAATAGGAAACATCAATTACTTTACTAATCATCTAATTTGTCCACCTTCTTTTCATGTGCAATCTGTGCTAAAGCACCTCGAATAAAACTAGGAATATACTGACCATAACCAGCACGATCAATATTTTCCACAATACTTAAAGCTTCCACAATTGCAAAAGCCCCAATAAAAAGCGTCCGTACCATATGAGTATGCATGGCAGAATCTAATAGGACACCCAGCCCAATGATAAGGAACATCGCGGCTTTTTTGTACAGGCCGTGTGTGGCAATCGAACTTGCGAAAGCATGGAGTTTAAAGGAAGCCCAAAGGCCCGTGAGAATATCACAGGCCACAAGGGCCACCAAGGCATTAATCTGCTCATCCACTCCACCAACAAGCTGATTGAAACACAACCACGCAATAGAAAAAAGACAGCCAATCTTTACCTCTGTGGCTGTCCATAAATTCCAGACTGTGTTAATCATTTTGTGTAGTGTACCTCGTTTCATTTTTCATCTTCCTTTAGCTGTTCCTTTAAGGTAGCATGAGAAATACGAGCGTCAAGGATTTCAATATAAGCATCCATTACATCTGATTGCCTCCGTAATAAATAGCGTTCTGTGTCATCTATACACTTAGAGTTATCACTTCTAAACCCCATCAATTTACAGAGTTTCTCTACTAAATCCTTTCGTTCATCCATCATGCTATAAATATACTCTTTCATCCTTTAGTCCTCTTTCTTTCCTACGCAATTTCCTTCTGTGTCAATCGTCCATCCCATAGCATCAAGTACCTTGTCAATATCTTCTTTGTACTTAGGGAACCTTGCAATAATGTTATTATACATCAGTTTATGTAAGATAATCTGATATGCTAAGTATTTAGCCATTCGTAGTAGTCGCTCCTTCCATTAAGGTGTTGACAGCATCTTCAAGAACTGCAATACGTTCATTTAAAGAAGGTGTCTGTTCTTTTGTGTCCTCTTTTTTTGTGAACACAAAGCCCTTTTCATTATCAAATGTAACCACATCACCTACTTCACATTCTTTGTCTGTTACATCTACCCAATATGTCTGAGGACTAAAAATAGTAGATAACTGTTCCATCGGCATTGTTGTTTCAAAAATATAAAGTACTTCCCCATATAAAAGCTGTGCAAATCTATTCATGTTAAATATCACCCCCATATTCTACATAAACCCAACCGTTACCACCAGCATTTGCACCTACCTTCCATGCAGAACCGCCTGCACCCCCTGAGCCATATGAAGCCCCCGCTTCACACGTGTAGAAGGGTGAACTCCCTATGATTTCTCCCCCTCCCCCTCCAGAGGCTGAGAGAGTATGAAAGGATGAGGGGGAGCCATCACTTGCTTTTCCTGTGTGTATCCGATTAGATATTTGTACAAGAGGGTTGCCCCCTCCCCCAACTATAACTTGATATGTATGGCCAGGAATTACAGGAATAGTAGAAATAACCATTGCTCCGCTCCCTCCTGGAGCGCTGCCATCATTACCTAATATTCCTGTAAGCCTAAAGGCCACCCCACCGCCACCGCCACCAGCAACGGTAACTATAGCTGTTGTTACACCAGCGGGACACGTCCATGTATACGTACCTGGGCTTGTATAGGAATCTTTGTGATAAGGGGGCTTTCCACTTGAGAGGATTGCAAATTGATTACCTGTGTGTTCCTTTACTCTCCCCATGGTGGCTCTACCATCATTTTCAGCCCCTAAAGGAATGTAGGCTTGCACACCATCAACTTTAATGTACGAATAAGCATCTCCTGCTTCTGCCTTAGTGGTATAGAGTTTAACGGTTTGTTCTGTAGAGCCTTTTCTAATATGTATTGTTTTATTTAATTCTGCCATCTCAATACACCCACAATTCAGCACCATTAGGAAATACTAAATGTCCATCTCCATTAAAAGGTTTGGGAACATCCCCCCATGTGCCATCTGCTTTCAAAAACTTTTCCTGTTGTCCTGCTAATGGTTTTGGAACTTTACCACCATTACCATCAGTGTCCACTGTAGCCCCTTTAAAATCCTGAAAGACACCAGCTGACTCTGCGGCCTGTTTAGCACTGTTTGCGGCGTTTGTTTCTGAGGTCTTCGCATTAGTGGCACTCGTAGCAGAAGCACTCGCACTAGACGCACTTGCAGATGCACTTGCACTGGCTTTAGTTTCAGAAGTCTTAGCATTAATTTCAGAAGTATTTGCATTTACTTCTGATGTAGCCGCTTTTATTTCCGAAGTTTTCGCATTGGTTTCAGAAACCTTAGCGTTCGTTTCAGAAACCTTAGCGTTCGTTTCAGAAACCTTAGCGTTCGTTTCAGAAGTCTTTGCGTGTGCTTCCGACGTAGCGGCTTCCTGTGCTTTTCCCTTACTATACAAAGCCCAGCTCCGAGAACTCTGTGTATTCCCTGTGCTACTCTGTGTATCCTCTGCACTATCTGGAGATTCTGTAGATGTAGCCCACGCTTTAGAGAGGGCCTCATTAGTCTGTGCTTTACTCTGTGCCTGCTGTGTAGCACTCAAGGTAGCTTTTGCATCGTTAAGTATTTTTGTATTGGCCGTTACAAAACCGTTCTGGACGATTTCCATATAGTGCTTCGTTACGACATCTTGTGGGTCTTTAGGATCACTTACATTAACGACACGATGACTCAAAGCATCCCATAAAACTTCTTTTGTAGCACTATCAGTATTTGTATTAATAGAGTGTGATTGAATGTAATCTTGCTGTTCTTCCTGTAAGTGTAACATCTGTACATCTTCGGTGTTCATATCACTTGCAAGCAAAATAGAACCATCATTCCATGTAATAATTTTATCAGTAGTTGTTTGTCGATAAATAATAAGATGTTCTCCCACTTTTGCAGGATTTGTAAGAGTTAAGGATAAATCATTCACTACATAATCTACCCCATAGGTTAATGTGGTGATAGAGCTATCAGCATGAAGAACATCCACTTTTATAAACTTCTTACGGAGATAAGAGAACGGAAAAGTATAGAGAAGTTGCGTACCATCTGTTACTTCATATTCTACACGGGCTTTAAACCCCTGCGTTTCTGCCACTAGTAATCACTCCTTTATTTAGCTTTCAAACTATTTAATTTAGACAAGGTGTCTATTGCTTGCGTATATGGGATAAAATCAGGTATTGGGGCTAAATTCAATAAAGTACGTAAATCCTTCTGTGTCCCCTTGCTGGTAGCCAGACGATAGGCACTGCGAATTGGCTTCCATGTCATATCAGACAGGGTATCCACGGCAGGTAACTGTTGAACACTATTCCCTACAAAATCCCCAAAATCTCTAGGGGGATTGTTACGATATTGTGATACTGTAGTTCTGATTGTAGGCGCACCTGTACCTGCTTCCAAAAAGTCATTGACAACACCCATCGGAGATAGAAAACCAGTTCTAAAGAAAGCGGATTTTGCAAGGGCCTTATCATTCAAATAGTTTTCCTTGATATAATTTGCCGCGTCTGTCTGGCCCATGGCATACAAAGCGGCTATTTTCGCCCCATTACGAGCGGCAAAAGCGGCTGTGTTTGTCATCAGAGAAAGAGCAAATGCCATAGCATCTTGTGCTTCATGCTGTTGCAACATACGCATAAACTGTGCATTATTGGAACGCATGTTAAACTCTTTAAACATCATAACAAGACGCATCAAAGAATTGGTGTCTTTCAACATATTACGATTCCCTTCCGAGGAACTCAATAAGACACTCTTTTCTACCTGATTCTGAATCAAGTCATACCAAGCCCAAAAGGTATCAGGTCTTTCCTTTCTCCAGGCATCTACATCAAAACCATCTGCAACAGTACCTTTCTTACCCTCCCATTTCACATAAGTACATAAGTCATCTTTCAGCTGTTCAATGTCTATATGTCTGCCAAGAGCCTTAATATTCGCCTTACTGAATGGATTGCGTAAGGCATTGAAAGTTTCTCCGTGCGCCCAACGAATTGAGTCTGTAATGGCCGCACTACGAGCAGAGCGCACCATTGTATCTGTCATATGCCCAAGCATGTTAATCTGTGAGGTGAACTTACCCAGATTGTGTGTCATATCAGCCGCACTAATCAATAGGTTGTCTACCCCAAAACCTCGTTTAGACAAGGCATTGCGAGTCTGTTTGTCACCCCAATTACCACGGAAAATGTAACGTTCAACAGGTTCCCCAAAGACATGCCATGAAAGGTCTTCTACCATTTTAGAATTAGCCTTACCAAGTCGCACATCTTGTACAAACTTACGAATGGGGTTAAAGACACCAAATACCTGTTTCAGACCCCCATAGGCAATCGCACCCCCTAAGTCGCCTAACTGGTTCCATCCCATTGAGCCACCACGTTTAAAGTAGGCAAAGTTGTTGAGAATCTTCGATACAGCCGCCCCTTCATCATACACATTACGTTCGTAGTGGTCACGCATCCCACGGAGTCGTGCAATATTATCTAAGAACCATCGCTTATTTTTTTCAGCTGTAGCACTATTGATACGTCCATCATTCCCCATAGAAGCAAGGCGCAATTCATGGAGAACCTTCTTCACGAAAGCCCCATATTCATTAGCAGAACCAAGGACATTGCGGACTGCTACTTCCCCTGCAAAACGTCTATTCGTTCTGTTCAGTGTGTGTTCAAGGTCATAGTATCTAAGGTCATTATCAAAAGAGAAAGCTTTAACAACATTTCCCTCTGCATCTTTAATATCCATGACAACACCTGTGTCCATCGGAAGACGCCCACGGAAGAAGTTCAAGTCCCCAAGTTTAGAGGAAGCCCCCTTGGTGTCTAAACCATCCAATTTATCCTCAAGGGGTTGCATGATGTTATCTGCCCATTCCTTACACTTTTCATCCCTGAAAGCATCAATTTCTTTATCTGTGGTATCTTTGATAGTGGTAGTACGTTTTTGTTCAAGTTCTTCTTTGACACGTTTAACTTTGGCATGGTTAATCTTTTCTGGTTCTTTAAGTGCTTCTTTATTTAAAAAGTCCTCTGCATCCTTAATTTCACGCTGTAACTTCAATTCCTTTTCTCGTTTAATCATATCCCCAACCAGCTTGCGAGAGGTAGGCATATTGGAAGCGACTAATGCATACTTTTCCATAAAAGCTCTCGCTCCCTTATCACCTGTGGTGGTGAAGTTAGACACAAACTCTCTATAAGCATCGGGGTCAATCAAACGATGAAATTCATCATCAACCGGATACCATCCATCTTCAATCAAGTTACGTTCTATAGAACCACCGAAGATAGAGGACGAATTTTTACCAAGGTCAATACGAGTATCATAAAGGCCCTGCAAGGACTTAACGGCCTTCATGACATTCTGATCAACCATGTTATCATCAATGTTAATGTGTGTCTGCTGTTTAGACAGGCTGTTGAATTTATCAATTACAAGCTTATCAAATTCCTGTCTATGTGCATCCCCCTTGCGAAAAGGGTTAATGACACCCATTGTGCCATAGTGGTCACGAATCCATTCTTTACGGGCGTCAATTATCTCGCCTTTGTACTTATCAAGCTGTCCCATGAGATAGTTCTTCATACGTTCGGCAGAGGGCATATTGGAACCATTACGAGATGTACCACGTCGCTGTGCATCTTCCCATAATTCAGAGGCTTTCTTAGCAAGCGTCACGGACGGAGAATGATAAGCGGCCCCATACGGAGTACGAGTAAGCACTGTGTTATCCATCCACCCTGATAAGGTATTGACAGTCTTTTCAAAGGCTGTCTTTCCTTTTCGTTCCTGTGCCAGTTCATCTGCACTCTTTTCATAGTCAAGAAGACTTTCAGGTGCAAGCATGTTGTCTTTTGAGAAATGGACACCATTCTGGATAATGCTTCCATCAGGATTGACAATAATACCCTGCTTCTTCAAACTCTGATAGCGTACAGCCGTATTTACCATATCAAGAATCTCATTGTTGGTGAATCTTACTTTATCACCAAACCCCATTGCCTTTAAACCCTCTCTAAAGCTAGACACCAAGGAATGACTAGATTTACGGCTCAACATATCGTGCTGAACGGCGTAACCAAGAATTTCTTCGGGGTCTGTACTGTTGGCGAGTCTTGCGGCCTGTGCAAACTTTGATGTCGTGTCTTTTGCTTGTGTAGACACAAAATCCATCAAGGACTGATAGCGTTCAGTACCTAGGGTGTCTTTCAAGGATTGATGAACCCCAATTTCATGGGCTAATACACCATCTAATTCTTTAGCTCCCTTGATATTATCTTTTACCACTACGGTATAATCACCATGAGGAACAAAGAAGCCTTTCGTGTTATCAGACACCTTAATTCCCATGGAAGCCCCAAGTTTCTTTGCGTCTTTCAGAGATAATGCAAAGACATCATCACGATCTGCTACGGAACTTGCAATCTTCCCATCCTGCTTCGTAAAGTATGATACATCATGAAGTTTGGAAGCGGCTTCCTTTGTATCCATGATAGTATAGGGTGTCTTGAGTCCCACTGCTTCACGAGCGGCACTCGTTTCAATCCTATCGGCTGTGCGAGCCAGATTAGCTACAGCAGGGTCTTTGTGGAACAGATTCTTTCCTGCCATCCCAAGGGTGCGTAAGACACCCCCAGAAATCCCTGCAATCATAGCGGCCCCTGCAATACTATCATCTGTACCATTACTAAGGTTGGCGGCATGTTGCTGAATAGCTCCAATAGCGGCCATGTTCAATGCTGTGTCCCCAATTCTTTTAGCTCCACCTGCACTGAGAATCTTTTCAGCAGAGGCTTTAGCGGCACTATCAATAATACGTGTATCTTTCACCACGCCACCCAATGTCTTCATTATCTTTCCTGCCTGTAATACTTTTAATTCAGGCAGTGCGTACAAAGGGTCTAAGACAACCCCTAAGACAGTACCAAGAGTATGTGCGCCTACGGAGCTATAGTAAGCGGCATATTTAGCATCTTCTGCCATCTCATCGGACTTCTTTTGTAATAGGTAATACAATTGTGTGGGGTCTTTTGCATTATCAATAATCCATTGTGCTTCTGCTTCATTCCCACTCCCCATAGCGGCCTTGATATAATTACGGTCTGCATCGGTAATCTTATCACGACCAAATGCGTCAAGGTCACTGTGGAATAGGTCAGTATACAGGGCATCAACAAATTCATATGCAAAGTTCCCACTGCGTTTGAAATCATGCCAAATACCCTCAAGGATAGAAGGTTTTTCCTTTAGGGCATCCTCGTAAGCTTTTTGCATCTGTAATTTTGTATCAGCTAAAGCTTGCAATTCTGGCGTGACCATGTTCTGCATTTTAGGGGTAAAGACACCCTCACCAAAGGTAGTAGTGGCTTGTTTAGGGCCTAAGAGGGCATTAACTTCTTTTGACAAATCAGGGTTAGCTACATGCAGATGCGGCCCCGTTGCGTTTGGGTCTTCTTCTAAATTATGCGCTCGTTCGGTAAAGCCCAACTCCCCTGCGTACTGGTATAACTGTTCAAGAATAGGGTCACCCCATTGCAAGCCTTCCCATGCTATATCAGCGGCCATCCCTTTTGGATGTGCGCCCTCTGGATTATGGGGGCCATATTCTCTACCCGCTGTAAGAAGAGGTTCCACCCCTAACTCTCGTGCTTTTTTGAAAAGCATCCCCAAGCGTTGATACATACTACCATCAATGCCTTGCATGTCATCTGGCAAATAAGAAGTGTAATCTTCCGTGTCTGTTCCCTCACTTGCATTACCTGTAGCGTTTGTGTCTGTGTCTTCACCGCCATAAAGATTTGAATAAATCTCACCAGCTACCTGTTGTCTAAGGGTCATCCCCTGTCCTTGACAACGTTCATAATAATCAGCAATAGCGGCGGCGGCACTTTCAGCACTAGACAAGTCAGAATTAGAAATATCTTCAAGGGCCTGAGATTCTGTATTATGAAGTTCCCAATCAACAAATTCTAATTGGGCGTAAATGTCATTGGAATCATATCCATGTTCATCCATGAAGTTTTTGAAATTCGTCTGTCGGCTTTCATCAAGCCATTGTGCAATCCCATATGCACCATTGGAAGATGTAATATCAGGATTAATTTCTTCACCGCCACCCGTTTCAACAGAAAAGTTAGCGGCGAACCCTGCGGCCAATGTGGGTGAATATCCGTGTTGGATAAACCAATTATAGACAAGGGCCATATTATCTGAAACTGCCATTGTGTCTTATCTCCTTTCTATTCACCTTTTACCCATGATTTAAATTCATCCCACTTTTCACTAATAGCTTCCCCTACTTCTTCCGCTTTGTCTTTTACCGCTTCTGCTGTAGTAGACACAAAGTCAGAAATGGGATGTTCTGAGGTGTACGAAGTAGTGTAAGAGTCATCAGAAGAGTCATCACTACTAGAAGTGGAAGGTGGAACATAAGAAGCAACATATTTAATTTCATTTGCCATATCAGAACCAGAAAGCTGAACATAATTGCCATTAGCACTTTCAGAAAAAGACCAAGAATTAGAAGCTTCATCATAGGCAACGTTTATATCCTCAGCAGAAACACCCCATGTGTCCGCATAGGAATAACATAAAGCATCTAAAGATTGTTTTGCAAATGCTCTCTCTGTGTCAGGAGAAAACCCACTATTAAAACAGTTTTTAGGAAATATAGCTCCATGATAATATGCATAAGAATCCCGTATGTCATTACATGCGGCATCCAAGGCGGCTTGTGGGTCATGATAGGCGAGATTATACATCAAGGCTCTGTCTTTAACCGTTTCTGCAATCTGTGGATTGTCCCATGAAATATCAGGTGCGGTACTCCCTTCACTATTCCAACTATCCATCCCACCAATAGACCAGCCGCCAGCGGCGATGCCTTTAATCTGTGCCATGTAATTCTGTTTGTCCTGTTCGCTGGCGTCTTTAATACGACAATAGTTAGCGTACCCTCGCACGAGTGCATTGTCTGCATCTTCTTCACCCGACGCATGAGAAAAGTTTACAATAGCACCTATAGCGGCATCTACCTTACTACCGAAAGCACCTGCAAACTGACCATGGTTAATGTTGTGAGCTTTTACAAGATAAATGATTGAGTTAGGGACACCATTCGCTTCAACACTATCTGCTGTGGCACTGTTAATGGTCTGTAAGACACTATTCACTAACTGATTTTTTACGTTGCTTACACCCGAATAGGTGTATAGCTTCATAAGCTTCTGTGCCTTTGTGTCTTCATCAGCATCACTATTGATAATCTGATTTTCGTACTCCTGAAAAGCACTAAGAATCGTACCAGAATCAACAGCCTTACCACCAACTAAAGGCTTCCCGATGGAACTACCATAACCATCTTTTACGGGGTTATCATCCTCCATGAACGCCCGAATGTTTTCCATAGCAGAAGCAGTGCTTGCTTGTGATTTAGCGGCTGTTTTTACTCCTTTTGCCCCTACTCTTGCGGCACGAGCCTGTGCGGCCTTATGCTCATTTTGTAGGGTTTCAATATGACTAAACATTCCCGTAAGTATTTCGGAATTATCTCTATCTTCACGACTGCCCGATTGCCCCATCTTGATAGCATCCGTATAGACACGAGTCATGTCTGTATCCTTTCCATACTTTTTAAGGTAGTCCATCTTCATCTTATCCATATGGGCCTTACGATAAGCAACATTCAGGGTGTCTAATTCCATGGTGTCCACCAAGTCACCCATGGTCTGCGTAGTCCCATCCAAGCGTGTCTGTACAGGAATCTGGTCAAGTATAGTAGCCTTAAAGTTCTTAAAGTCTTTAATAGTACCTGTAGTAATAATTTCTTTGCAGAAGTTATCTACAAGTGTCTGTCGTTGTGAAGGATTTAATCCCATTAAACGACTCTGATTAAAAATCTCCGTCAGCTTCTGCACTTGGTCTTCCCTAGACATGGTAGGGGCCGTATAAATCAAGTCACCTAGTTCAGATTTGATGTTATTAAACGTTTCTGCAATTCTATCTTCAATGTCCCTCTGAACATGATTGCTCATTAAGGTTTGCTGATTTTCGATGTTCTTATCATTGAAACCCTGTTCAAAAGACACATTATTATCAATCAATCCTTTATCAATAAAACGCTGGCGATACTTCTGTACAAAAGAGTCATAGCGTTTAACTTCTTCATCTGGTGTTCGTGCAGGACTATCACCAAATTCTTCCGTATAGGCAAGCTTTGCTGAGTCACCTAACGCCTGTCCACGTAATTTATCGCTGTAAGCAATGAAATACGGGTTATCTAAGTTATTCCCATATCCATATGTTAAAGCCATGTCAAGTGTATTGAGTTTCTGTCTGTCTTCCTCTGTAGTGGACGCAATGAGTCTGTTGGCTTCTGTAAGGCCCTCTTCATTCATGCGTTTCTCACGGTCTGTAATGAAAGACAACCAACTACTATTGAGATTATTTGCCGCACTTGCAAACATAGAAGCGGACGAGGAAGAAGGGTTAGTACCTCTAACCCCCTGTACCTCTGTCAAACGCTCTTGATATGTTGCGTCTGGTTGCGGCATAAATTGCATTTCTGTTCCTATAGAACTAGCAATCCGTTTTGCCATGTAGCACCTCTCCTTGAAATACCCCCATTAGACCAATCATAAGACAAGCCACTACTCATGTCATCACTAAAGTAACCATTGATAGCATTGCTTGCAAAAAGGCCATGAGGATTGAATAAATTCATACTGTCATACTTTGCAGACGCTTCGTCAAGGTCTACAATTCGTGCTCCAATTCCTGTGTCATGTATATCTTCCCTATGAATATAAGGGTCAAGATTTACAGGTCTAATGTCACCTGTATTTCTATTAAGTACTTTACCATGTCCGCCCTCGACACCTGCTTTCTTTCTCATACTGCCGATACCTTGTAAAGCATTATACGTATTCAAGTAATCAGAAAACATTTCCATAGCCTGTGTAAAGTAAGAAGGTGTTTCAACTGAGGGGATACTATTAATAGCATTGCGTGTAGATATAAGTGCCGCCTCTTTATTGAGGTCAATTTCATTCATCTTTGTTTGATAATTAGCCTGCGCCTGTGAAGCGACACGTGATTCATCTGCACGAACACTTCGATTAATTAAGTTAGCTGTTCTGCCACCACCTGCCATCTCTTCGTTGACAGCGGCCTTAACAGACGCTTCCTGTCTATGAGCGTTCATCCTGTCTTTCGTCATTGCATCAATCTGAGCGGCGAAAGCGGCCCTACGCTGTGTTTCATAGTTTTGAAAGGTATAGTTCATAGACTGGAGCAACCCCCTTGCGGTCTGATTGTTGGCATCAATCTGTGCTTGTAACTCTTTTTTTCTAGCTTTTTGTTTAGAAATGGCAGATAAAGCGGCTATCCCCATCGCTACGGTACACATTCGCTATACCCCCTTTGTTCGTGTTGTATAAAGACAATCCCAATTCAGCCCTACAATAGAGAGGGGAACTGGCATATCTGATTCTACTGCAATCGTAACGGATTCATTCTTAGCATGAATAGGAACATCAAACTTTCCTGTTTCATTCTGCTTCTTCCCCAAGCGAGCCGAGGAAGTACCAAGAATCTTACTGGTCATCCGATACATATACTCTTTGCCCCCAAGGTAAGACACCCTGCAAGCCAAGAAACCTGTATGATCGTAATTGATATGGATGTTCTTGATTTGTGTCCTGCCTTCTGCATAGGAGCTAATGTTTCCATTGTCATTCTTTTTAAGATAGAATGTGGTGAAGACAGCCTTAAACAAATAAGGTTCCCCAACTATCAATTTCTTTCCTGCAAAGTTGCCATCAAGATAGATACAGCCTTCGTCATCTGCTTTCAGATTTTCGTGCAAGACACCATCATGAGTAACGACACAAAGACGCTGTAATGGTGTAGTGTCTGTATAGGCATAAAGTGCCTTGAGGTCAAACTTTGTTCTTTCAGATACATCATCATAAACACCATTATCCATCACTTTCTTCTGGTCTAGATAGACACGGTAAACTTCGGTATCATCAAACTCTTTGATATTTACAGAGAAGTCCATTTGCTCCATGGTAATCTGTGTCCCTCTGCGTATAAGCAAGTACAAGTAACTACCAATGAATCCTGCACCATAAATCTCACCATCAAACACCCATTTAGACCATGAGGACTGAATACGTTCTTCATTAGCAAATAGATACTTGTATAGATAAATGGTGTCTGTCGCCTTGTTTGTCAGACAGAACAGCACATTTTCAGCAGTAGAGGTAATAATATCATATACACCTGCTTCAATATAGTTCGGGATGTGAGATGTAATGTCCTGTGCATTTTTCATCTGTGAAATATCCTGAACCGTATAGTATTCCCGTATCGTAGAGAAATCCCCATGTTCAGAAGGGAAATATAAGTTCTTCCCTGCTACCTTTGGTTGACAGTCAGGAGAACTATTGAATTGCGTAATTTCTGTTGGGGACGCTGTTTTCGGTGTCAAGGTGGAATCAGCACGGATAATAAATTGTGTGTCATTCGAGAAAGCGTAAAGGTCTTCGGAAAAGACAACACAATAATTAATCAGGTTTGCTTTTGTGGATGTAATCGGGACATCAATCCCATCTGTGTCTAACAGGTCATTGGCTGTTGTCATCCACCAATTAAAGTATTCCCCTGATTCAGACATGATGATATTTTCACGAGAAGCAACACCCAAGCGATTGCGATAAAAGAAGATACTGGACAAGGTATGATTTACAAAAGATGGAGCAGGGTTACTATCATCATCACCAACTTTTCGTTCATCCCAATCAAGAGCCTTAAAGGTGAAAGTGTCATCTGCATTATGAATGATGGCATGAGGCATGGTTGTCTTATCAAACTCAATATTGATATTTGGACAAGCACATTCTTCCCATACATTACTGTCTTTGGAATACTTTACGTAATAACTACCTTCACTTGCCCCATTCGGGTCACCTTTTACTTTGACACAATAGTTATCAGGAGCCGTAGCAGGAAGCAAGCTGAAACGCTGAATCGACTTTTTGAAGTTAATAAGAGCCTGATGATTGAACCCGTCTGTTGTCTGTACAAGACCACCACCCAAAATACGAATCCAATTATCTTGATGTTCTGTAGACACCCCATTCTTATTTAGCTGTTCATTGATTCGGTCAGCAATATAGTTGGTGTCTATCTGCTTCGTCTGTTCAGCGGCATCCCCATTCGGACTAGTCCATGTGCATTTAGACACACCATCAATCCAAACCTGATAGGTACGACCATACTGCCCTTGACGAACATAAAGCATACTGCCTTGATTACTAAAGTAGTCTGGTGACTTCTTGCTGGACAACTTCACTGTTTTTGTATTGTTCAATACAAAAGTGTAATCAGCTACCGTCATAACTCGTAAGTTATCACGAGGAGTGTTGGTAGCTAAATAAGCTCCATCTTCAATCTTTACAGTCTTTTCGTTTCCCTTCATGTCATAAATCTTGACAGTGTTATTTGCAAAGACAACCATGTATTTCTGTTGCTTATCCCTGTCAATGAAATGAACAAGAGGTTTACTCCCTTTAGTAAGGTTCAATCCTGTGAGTGTTTTTAGATGGACTGTAGGGATACGTTTCTGTAACCCTGAAACCTCTGTCGAGAAACCGTTAATCTGCTCCTCAAGCTGTTCAGGGAACCGTAATAATGGCGGCTGTTGGGACACACCTTGTACAAAGTTCTTGATACTCTGTGAATAAAGCATGTGTCTTATCTCCTTTCTAACGCACTTTGCATACCTGCTGTCTGGAGCATATTAGAGCCAGTATCAATGCAATACTGCACAATATCAGCATAGGCTTTTGCTTCTTCCATTCGTAGCTCTTGTGAAACGCTGTCATCACCTAGATAACGCTCTTGAAAATAAATAGCCGCTTCTGCTGTGATGTAAGATTTAAACTCATCGGGAAGGTCTTCAAAATCAATTGCTTCAATAATGGTTAGCTGAATATCATTTTTAAATGTATCTGTTTTTTCTGTAAGGTTATAGAGAAAATCCCCACGCTTTACATAAATCATACCATCCATGGCAATTACTTTTATCCATGATGGATTGTAACGTACCTTTTTGCTGTTGGTGTCTGGTTTAATCACCACATTATTCAAAGTATTAAATTGCCATCCTTGACGTTGAACTGTTCGTGATACCGTGGATAACAACCTACGAGCATTATCTACATCAATTGATTCACTTTCTGTCAGACTATTAACAGGAGCTTCCCCAATGCTTGAAAGAATCAGATTAATTGCGTCTAACTCTGTAGATACAAATAGCATCTTTTCACTCCCTTTAAAAAGAATAAAAAGGGGAGCGTTACACTCCCCTAAACATTACCTACTAAGCAGGATTGCTAATAACACCCATAAAGGTGGATTCTGGACGCAAACCACCAATACCAATAGCGTATTTAGCGATTAACTGGTCTGCCTGATATTCAGCACGACGAGCTGTTTCAAAGCTAATGTCTTTCAAAGACAAGACACCAACAGAAGATTTATGACAAATCAGAAGTGGGGACTTGCTGGCATATGTAGACGGGAAAGCATGACCATCACCCTGAATGGTATTAGTCGGGTCATCGCCACCCTGTGTGAGGTGCGGACATTCGATAATCTGGAAACCATCCATGCTGATAATATTGGAATTAGTCAGCGTAGCGGCGGCACCATAATTGCTGTTCAAGAAGTCGAGATTCGTTGCCAGTGCGGCGTGAATTTCAGGAGTAACAAAGCAATAACGATCACCCTGCGGAACATAATTCTTCGCCATTTTCGCCTTTACTTCAAGCAGGATGTCACGGACTGCGATACCCGTTTCTTTATTAATGCCAAGTGTGGAACCCGTTGCGAGTTTCTTTTCAACGACGCCACCTTTACCAAGGCCAGCGACATTTTCAGTGTTGTTCAACGCTTCCTTAGCTACCTCTGCGAGAATAGAGGCATCCATGGAGATTGCCAGTGCTTCGCCAAGCTGTGTAGCATACGGAGAGCGGAAATCATAATGTGCGATAAATTCGTCAAGGTCAAATACCAAGCAGTCAGTTGTCAACAGACCATCAATAACAATGGTACGTTCACCCTGCTGAATATTTTCGCGAAGGTCGTCAAGACTCTTACCACTTTTCAGGTAATGTGCTTTAGTACGACCAAATACAGGGAACTGTGCAGATTTACCACTCTGAATAGTACGTTTGATAAATTTACCATTCGTTACGGAAGCACGTGCAAATGCCGTGAGAGTTTCACCACTAAATACTTTAAGGGCAAGGGCAAGTTTGTCGGCATCTGTGGTTGCCTTTGTACCAATCGCCATAGGAGTTGCAATTTTAATATCTGCCATAATTAATATCATCCACCTTTCAAAATAGAAAATTATATAGAAAAAGACACCCAACTATGGAGTGTCTTAATCATCAATAATTGTATTGGCTATTACAATTTACTAGAACAATTTAGAATATTTTACTTTTCGATACACTTCACGTGTAAACTTTGCATCTTTCTGATACCGAGGGTCAGACATATCTTTAATCATTTCATCCGTCGATTCATAACCACTGCGGTCTACAGACGGAGCGGCATTGCCGACGATGGAAGGACGCTGAGTACCATACTGTTTCACCATCTGACCTTTAATACCTTCAAGGGTCATGCGAATCTGCATGAGATTTTCACTGTCCAATGTAGCATTAAATGCATTAATGACATCCTGATTCTGGGAGGACACGAACTGCTGAATACGTGCAAATTCTTCCTGACCACCTGCCAATGCATATACATCATTGACAAAGCGAGTGGAAGCGGCTTCCCAACCTGCAAGCATCCCGTCAACAACGGCTTTCGGATAACCTGCTTTTTCAAGGGTTTCGTAAGACTGTTGACTGAGTCCACCATTATTCATATATTCATTTTCAAGCCCTGCAAAGTCAACACCCTTACTTACTAAATCTTTTTCAACGCTATCAAGAGCATTGTGGGCTGTAGTCAACTGCTGTTCGGAAGTCTGTTCACCTTTCGGAGCTTCTTCCTGTGTGTCTGTCTGTGTTTCGGTACTCTGTGTATCCGTTGCCTGATTATCTTCATTGGCAACATCATCTAATACATTGTCCACACTCTCTGCTGTGTCTTTAACAGAAATCTGTGCATTAGCAGAGGTGGACACGGTAACATTATCAACCGCCTGTTCGGGCTGGGTGTCTGTCTGCTGAGTGTCCACTGCTTTGTTTTCGTTTTCATCCATTATTTATCAATCTCCTTATTGATTATTATTATTATTCATCATTCCTTGTGCAATAGGTGACGCCATCTGCTGTGCCATCTGAGCTTGCATCATCTGAGCCTGCATGGCCTGATATTCCTCATCACTCATGACGAGGGAATCCGCATCAAGCCCAAGTGCTGTACCAATCTGAGAAAGAACATTGCCTGTCTTCAAACGCTGTTGGAAGTCGGGGAGTACAGAACATGTCTGTAAGAACTGTTCAATCTTTGTCAGATCGTGTCCACGGCCTAATGCTTCCATGCCTGTTACAATGTGTGTCTGTACACCATCACTGCCCTGTGGAATGTCAGGGAGCGCACCTTGCGCCATGAGCTGTGCCATAAGACACTGAACAAGTGGTAATTGTAATTCCAAAGACAACAAAGAATAAATGTTGCCTACGCTATCCTCAAGCTCATTAGCCACATATCTAATCTCTTCGGCTGTGACGCGTTCGGCATTACGCTGTACGGAGCTGTTCAGCAGGAAAGCAAACGACAAGTTACTCTGTAGCTCCTGTTTATGCTGATATGCTACCTGCAAATCACTTACCTTGTTCAGCTGGAAAGCTGTAATGTCACCCTCTTTTCCTTTGAAGAAATCACCACTCTGTGCATCTTTCAATTTATCAACACGGAGCTGTGAAGAAGGATTAACAAGGAAGAGTGCGAAAGCAGACAACGTAGCCATTTCTGCGATAGATTTACTGATAGAGTTCAGGGACTTCAAATCACCATAGTATTCATCTACATAGGAACGGCCATAGGATTCTCCATCCATCTTACGGAGTCGCAAGGGAATCCAAGGAACCTTATCCCTAGGAAATTCCTGTTCGCTACCTTTGATAATCTGTCCTTCAATCTCTTGATACATTTCAAAGGTTTCACCATCTGCAAGATATACATGAGTGTAAAGCTCAACATTCTTGTCTGGTGAAACGTCTGTACCTTCTACGCAAGCCTGTGCTTCTGGGGGCAAGGCGGCATAACTAATGCTGTCTTTCGCAATCAGTTCAATCCAATTACCTGTACCATCCCGAACAACCACATAGTTATTCAGCCGATATAATTTGATACCACCTGTCTGAGGGGGCAAATACAATAAACAGTTACCTGCCACGATGAGCTGTAAGACACCCTCACTGATAGTGATACGACAACGATTAGTTTCCATGTAGTCCATGAGCTGGCGTTCAATGGCCCCCATGAGCTTGTCAATCTTTGTCATTGCCGAGGTGTCCCCCTGCTGTGCTACCTGCTGTTTTGCCATGTCCCCAAGTTCCAATTTAAAGAAAGGTTCATTAGGGGGAAACAAAGCAAGCATAATTTTCGCCGCAAGGTTATTGACACCACGAGCACCTATGCTCTGATATGGTGTCTCATACTCTGTTGTGGATGTAGCATTTTCATCGGGGAACAGCATAGGAATCGTAATCTTTGCGTTCTTTACCGCTCTGTCTACATACACCTTTCTATCGGACACTAATTTTTCATAACGAGATTTAGCGGTATCCGTCCGATAAAATGCATTGGTGTCTACACCCGTACTCATACGTTAATACCAGAACCACCACCACTAGAACCAGCAGAGGAAGAAACAAACAACGAATTTTTACCACGCTTCTTTTTCTGATTCTGAATAGCGGCATCATATTCAGCCTGTTCTGCCGCTGTGGGCGCAGGAGCCGCACTAGGGGGAATGATAATTTGCTGGGAACCACCCCCTAATGAACGATAACCACCGAATAAACCACCTGTAACAGCACCTACGGTTTTCTTCACGGCACCCGTGACGGCATGCCATCCCTTGGATACGGTATGCCCTAACCAACCACCACTAGACATTAAAGACCACTCCTTCCTGTATAATCACTTGTGGAACCTGTACCACCTGCATTGTTGCCATTCACATACAGGCTAGACAAACCACGTTTATTTCTTTTCTTCTGAGAGTATGTTGTATCATCACCCATGACAGGTGCATCGGGTGTCTGAGCTGTTGTGCTAGACACCAAATCAGAAGCCTTTACTGTCGGACTATAATTATCCGGTGCACTATAGGTATGACTTCCTGCTCCTGTGATACTGGAGATGATTTTCATAGGTAAGCTTAAAAGGCTACCCAACCAACCACCACTAGACATAATCAGTCCTTCCTTTCTGCAAGATTATGAAGAACGGAGATAATTTCTGTACATCCCTGCATGTAACCCATACGAATATCATTGTTGTCTACATCTGCATTGATGAAGAAATCAGGCGTGTAAATAGCCTGTAGATAATTCACGACATCACGAGGGACAAATGGTAATTCATCATGCATAATCATCTAATCCATCTCCTTCAAATAAGATTCACCAAAGACAACAAACCCATGTTTCTTGTACATATTCCGTACAATCGGTGTGTCTTTAACCATGCTACTACCTGAGCAGATCATGACACATTCATTATCACGCGCGATGTCTTCCAAGAGCTGTACTGCAAAACGCCCAAAGCCATTGGGTTTTGTGCCTATGGAAACCACCAAATCTTCCACCAATACAGGGCCGTCAATCCACCAAAGCTCAACCACATTACAAGCTAAGACACCTGCATATTTACCCTGTTCATCTGCAAAGACAGCCAGTGTACCAAGCTTCTGCATCTTCCAGAACTGCTGTGCCAAATCCTGAATGGACTTTCTGTGTCTGAACAACGGCGTCGGGTTTTTATCTGCTTGATGTGTAATGGCCGTTACAATAATTTCCATATCGTCAAGTGTTACATCATTTACGAGTGTAAATTTTGGGGTGTCCATAATTTTACCTTTCCTTTCTCATAATCTCCAAATTGTAAAATATGTGCTACACGAGCCTGTAAGAGTGCATCATCTTCTGTAAGATTTGCTTTTTTGAAACACTCAACAACAGCTTCCCATGTAGGATTATCATTTAAAATACGTTCTGCTCTCACCTTGCCAACTTTTGGACAACCTGTGTAGTTATCCGCTGTATCCCCTACAAGAGTCTGATAGAGCAGTTTATAATCTGCTTCTTCCTTTGTCACCTCTACCAAGGTGTCTGTCAGGAAATTATAAATCTTTGTCGGAATCGTCTGCATATCTTTATCAGCAGAGATAATAATGTTGTTCCCTTTGTACTTCCCTGTAGCCATAAGACCAATAACATCATCAGCTTCTAGGGTGTCTAATTGTGCAGACACCCAGTTATCTTGTACCCACTGTTTGAGTGCATGATAAGCAACAGGTTTTCTTTTTCCCACACGATTCAGTTTATAGGTTGGTAATAACTTCTTTCTAAAGTTGTTATCATCTGAAAAAGCATAGACAACACGCACATTTCCTGAATAGTGGTCTAGCTCTAAAGCTCTCTGAATCCAATCATCCATATGGTCTTGCAAGTACGCCAGCGCTTCATTGAAATCCACATGGAGTGTCCAAATATCGTTACCCCAATCAATTTCACATTCACAAGAGGAACAAGCACGATAGACAGCCATATCAGCATCCACAAGGATTGTGATAGGTTCCTTCATTGGCTTATACATCTTCGTCTTCCTCTGCGTCTGTAACAGGAACATAAAGGCCACAACGACATGTACTGTATTTACGCATGTACTTACAAGGACAAATGGTGTCTTTCGTCTTGCTAGGCTGGCAAGGACAATAACCATCATTCAGGGCAAGACGGCCACGAATGGTGTCATAGACAGTATGGTTACGTGTCACTTGCATATGGCGTTCTTTGAGGAACTTGCTGTTATCCCCATAGATAGTATACATTGCTGTCATTAGATCACCCCCAATTCTTTTACTTTCGGAAGGGACGCAATCCAATCGCAAATAACTTTCCATTCTGGTAATCTGTGTGTCTTTCGCTGTGCATAGATTGTTTTTAATTGTAAATAATTCAATGTCATACGAGCGGTGAGTAACAGACCGCTAGGATAACTGTACATCATCCGTAACCAATTTTCTTCACTAGGATTCTGGTTGTATTCTCGAACAATATTGAGAAACAAATCAATTATTTTACGATCTGTGTAAGGAATGAATTGTACATCCATCTTTGCCAGCATATGCATAGCGGACATAGAAGACACAAAGTGCATGAAATTATAACGCTGTGCTTCGGGCCATGCCTGTTTTGTAAGTGTCAAGTCAAACTGGACAATAATACCTTTCAGATAGCAGTCATGCCCACTCCCTGCCATGGCTTTCCCTAGACGCATAGCCCGCTTCATATCCCCTTCTGAGAGATGACAGTTTGTTAAATTACAAGGATTAATCCTTTTCGCCATGGGATAGCCAGAGGCGATAATAGATTCTTCAAGTCCATAGACACATGTATTGTCAATTACTTTATAGTCATGCTTTTTCATATTTATTGTGTCTCCTTTCGCTTTTCGACATTTCCTTTTTCATTTCATTAGACTGTGGGTATGTAACATAACCACACGAACATGTAATTTCCTCTACATTTTTAGCACACCCTGTAACTAAAGTGCGCCCACATTTTTTACAACGGATTCTTTTAGCGTACATATAACTCCCCCTGATAATAATAATAATAACAGTGTGAAAATCACCAACCCTGCTTTTTACAAAAATCAATAATCATCTGGGTACGTTTCAGCATTTCTTCCGTATTGTCTTCTGCTTCCTTCTGTGTGTCGAAGACGTTACCCATAGCATACATAACAGAGTCCTGAATGAAATCTTTACTAAGTCCACGAGTCGTGAAATGAACTACCCCATCTTTTAATATATAGTGGCACGGCTCCATAAAAGCAGGTTTCCGATGTTCAGCCAGCTTTTCCTTCAAACGACAAAGAGCAAGCCCCATTACAAGACGAAAGTCCCATGTATCTTTAGGAGACTTCTTTGCTTTTGCTTCTGTGTCCCCCTGCCGTACAGTGATTGTACCGTTTTCTTTGTCTACATAGCATGTCACCTTTTCGGCATCAAGTCCTAAATATGTAGCCACCTTGATTGTTTTTAGTGGAAGCTTTCTAAAATAGTGTTTAGCTTCCACAAGGGGATGAATGTCTGCCATAGTATACTCCACACCTGATTCAAAAAAGTACATCCAAAAATACCCTGTATCCCTATCTACAATTTTTATAGAATTATCGTGACTATCCTTTTTAATTACTTCTGCACCGTTCGGAAAATGAACGGAGTGCGGCCCTGTAACGCTAACAAGCATACCTACTTTTACATCTTCAAATTTCATCGTGTGTTCTCCTTTTCTTAATGACAATCAAACCAATTATGTCCAATGATACCCTCTGTATCTAATTGAACATGAAAATTGAAATATTTCTGTGTGTCCCTCATCGCCTGTTGGGCTTCTTCACACACAATCTTTGCTATCTCTTCGGTACGACATGCAATCTGCTGTTCATCATGAATCCATGCCATCAAGGCAAAATCGCCATCCCACCCATGTCTTAATCCTCTCGCCAATAATCGTTCCTCTGTCGTGACAATCCACTTCTTGCATATCAAAGCACCTGCTGATTGCAAGAGCAGATTTAAGGCACTGTGAGGACTTCTTACATGTAGTTTGCGTCTGTCAAGACCATAGAGGAAATGACGTTTCCATGTGACTTTAGGTTTTCCTTGTGTACTTTTAAAATCAATAGGATAGACAAGCGCATTTTCTACAGCCTGTCTGAGCTTCGCAATAGCAGGAATAGCCTTATTGAATTTCTTCTTAATCTGCTTCCCCTGCCCTGCTGTACCCCCTATGATTTTTCCAATCTTTGCATCTCCTGCACCATACAAATAAGCGTAGATAAACGTCTTCGCCTGATTACGAGTTGGCAATCCTGCGGCTTTCTGATTCATAGTATGTATATCACCATTTAAAATCGTATGGGCATATTGGCCCCCATCATACTTATACATGAAGTGGGCAAGACAACGGAGTTCAAGACCACAAGCGTCTATCCCTGCTTGCCACCATCCGTCAGGTACTCTAAAGAGTTCCCGACATTCCTTGCCATACGGACTGCCGACATGTGGTACTTGTGCGACGTTCGGTCTGGAATGAGTAGCACGACCACTAACAGCCCCATTAGGGATAACAGAACCATGGATATTACCATCCTTCCCAATCATAGACAACCAAGCATTATTACCATCTGCGAGTTGTCCTAGACGCTTTTTAAGCATCAAGGATTCTTCAAGAATAGACACAACAGCCTTCACTTCATCGGGAGCCTGTGGGTCTTCCTTCATAAATGACATGCTTTCATCATCAATCTTCAATCGACATTGTGAAAAATCAACATCATCTGCATCCGTGTCTTCAACATCATAACAATCAATGTTCGATGGAGAATAACCGTAATGTGTGCGTAACAGCCATTCAATCTGTTGTCTACTATTCGGATTAAAGTCTTTATACTTCTGGACGGGAACCCCTGCTTTATAACCAAGACGCTTATTGTCTCTTTTCGGTACGAAAATCTTATCAGGTACACGAGGTACAATCTGGATCAACTTCGCTGTCAAGACACCTGCTCTGGCACGCAAGGTAACTTCCAATTCCTTAGCCTTATTAAGGTCAAATGGAAACCCGTTTTTTTCTTGCTTAGACATCAACCATGCAACTTCATGTTCAAGCTTTATGGCCTTTGGTGCATAATCGTATGAAGCAAGCTTTTCATAGAGCTTCACCGTTACAACTACGTCCTGCTTATTGTAAGCAAGCATTTCAGGATTATAACAAGCCCACGCATCTTCTTCCTCTCCATATGTACCCTTTAGTTCACCTAAACGATACCCCCAAGCCTTTAGGCTATGGGATTTATAAAGCTTCGAGGGTAACTGTTTCTTTCGGATAAGTCCTGCGTCCATGTCTTCGATATGAGAATAGATGAGGCGTGACAAAACAAGGGTGTCTACTACATCCTTATGCATGTCGTGTGTAATCTCAAACCACGGAAAAAGTTTTGCCAAGGTGGGAAGATCATAATTAATAACATTGTGTCCGCAAAGACACACCCCTCTTTTCCATGCATCATATAATTCATGGACACCTTGCTCTGCATGTACATCATCATACTGCTTCATTTCCTGTGTGTCTGTATCATAGACACTCAAGCAAAAAAGCTTTGTAACGTCGGCATATAAGCCGTTCGTTTCAATATCAAAGACTAACATAGAATCATCCTTTCTATCGTAACTTTTCTAAATCTTCTGCCTCTGTATCAAGATTAAAAGCCTCATTACGGAGCTTACTCGCAAGCTCTCTCTTTTTATTAGCAAGCAAACTAATTTTCTTCTGTCGCTGTGCCTGTACCTTAATGCTCCACTGATACAGCACACGCCACAAGGCATCATAGAATTTAATCAGCCACATCAAGCCACCCCCTTATTTCTTCAAATGATGATAGAAACGTTTTCCTGCTTCCTTCTGTCTTGCTTCGGAGAAGTTACTAATGCGTTTCAGATACCCAATGACACGAGTACCATAATCTACGTCAGTGCTCCCACAGTTCACACAATGATTTTCTGTGTCTGTATTGATATATCCACAATCATTGCAAATCGTACATAAGACATTGGTTGTCCAATACTGCACACCATATTTAGAGCAAAGCTTATACAAGTGCATAAACTGTTCCAAACTGAGCATCTGTTCAAGATTCAGATGGAGTGCCGATCCACCATCAAGGTACTGAACAATGTCCTTTGAATACAGTTTGAGCTTATCGAGTATATTCACCTTCGTGTCTTCTACAGGGTAGAAATAACTGTTGTAACAATCACGAGGTACATAAAGACCTGCTTCCTTGTCCCATTTAGCATTTTTAACGCCGAGATTTTCGGCAGGGACAAACTCAGTATTGAATCGCACACCATATACAGACAGAGCGGCTTTATTAGACACGGAAAGAAAACTCAACAGCTCTTTTAAATAAGCAGGATATTCTTCGTCTGTTACTACGCCTCTCTTATCCCTGAGATACTCAAAGGCTTCCAACACACCATTAACACCAATCGTCAAAAACTGCTTGTCAATATCCATAAACCCTTGCGAATAGGCGGGTAATAAACCTGCATCAATGTACTCTTTAAGGACTTCTCGGTGCGCCAATAGATACTTGTGTACTCTCGCCACGATTGCATCAAGTATTACACCCTTCTGGCAAATACGATTGATGTTCAAGCTAATGACACGTGCGGAACCTGTGACAACACCACCTGCACCCAATGTATAGCTAAATGTGTTATCAGCTAATTCATTACGTAAACGACAGCAAGAAGCAAGACTATCTACTCTGTCAGACATATAGACAAAGAAGGAAAGCCCCTGTGCCTGTTCATTTACCAGCGCATACATAAATTCATTATCCTTGAAACCACCTTTTCCATCGGTCAAGAGTGCGGCGGTAACTACAGGGAACGTCAACAATTCTTTTTCTCGTTCTTGTCTGAACCATCGCAAGAAGTACACCTGCAAACGATAGGTGCTTTCAATGTCTACCTGTGTGCCGTCTGGGTAGTAGAAACCACCAAACATCTCTTTCAGATAATCATGATCAAACACACTAATATTCCAAAATACCGACTGGTCACCTCGTGCGCTGGCAGGCTGATTCAGTGCGTAGACAACACCCTGAAATTCCTGAGCGACTTCTTCAAAATGTTCGTCAAGGTAATCTTTGCCCCACTGTTTCCGTGAAAAGTAGTCAAACATATGAAGAAACTCAACAGTAGCGATAGCACCACTGAAATTACTTGCAATCTGATAAACAAGATTGACAAAGGAACCACAAAAACTCTGCAAGTTCTTCGGTGCTTTAGACACACCGCCTAAACACTTCGTACCTTCCAACAAGAAGGGGTACAAAGTAATACTGGCACAATAAGGCTTTAAAGATGTTTCATCATGCGTATAGATATAATGATTTGCAAGGTCATCTTCATAAGCCTTTGCCATATCTTCCCCGAACATCTGCGTCAACTTATCTTTAACTAACTTACGGTTAATCTGAATGGTGTCAGGCTTGAATAATTCAGCTTCCAGACCCGCAATTGTCTTCTGCGTAACATTGCTATTCGCATCTACTTTAGAAGCAGTTGCGGCATTAGAAGACACCATATAATCATGAATGTATTTAATCTTTTCTTTTAAATCAACGTTAGGTAACATTTTCCACCCTCTTTTTCCAAAATTTGTGTGTCTCATCCAAGAAGCAAGGATGAACATCAACTAAATTATCTTGTGCGTCAAGACGATAGGTTGTCGTGATTCGATAGAACCTCTGGTTTGTCCGTGTTCTTTCAAGACCACCCAATGTATCAACATAAGGGCCTGTCTTTAACCATGTACAATGTCCTTCCAAAGCAATCATCTTGTCACGTTCTTCATCCTCACTCCCGCTGTAAATCCCTACAGGAGCAATATCAGACAAAGCAGATAAGAGAGAAATCAATGATTCTGCTGTGATATATTTGTTATTTGTACCACCCATTACAACAATGGCATTCGCCCCTGCATCAATGGCATCCTGTGCTTCTTCTAAAATATCAAGAAGGGATGTTAAGGGAACATCTTCTTCCTGTAATTCGGGACTATGACAACCCACGCAATGTTGCTTACAGGCTCCTAATTCAATAGCATATGCCATCTTATCGGGTAGTTCGTTAAATGTAATGTCTGTGTTCACAACAGGGTACTTTAAAACTCTTGACATGTTTCATCTTCCTCTCCTAGTAATCTGTGTCTGTCCTTATCCCAATGTAGATACCCTGCAAGCCCTGTTGAACCTGCAAAGCGATTCTTTAAGACACGAATTTTAATTAAGTTTCTTTCAGGCTCATCTTCTGCCTGTTGATTGCGTTCGAGAGCGATAACCTCATCGGGTAACTGCTTCAATGTGCCACTCCCTCGCAAGTCATCAAGTGAGATAATACCGCCTTCTTCAAAGGCTTTTTCACCACTTGTCTTTTTCAAATGGGATATAACTATCATCCCAACACCCGTTTCCTCTACAAGTGACCTTAACTGTGTCATCAATTTATCAATGGTCTTTCGCTCATCTCCACCCTCATCCATACCTGACACGGCAATAGATATATGGTCAAAGATGATAAAATCACACTGCTCCGCCACGGCTAAATAGCGGATACGTGACAACAAGTTACCACTCTCAATGGAACCAAAATGGTCATATAAGACAAAGCGTTTATCACTAAACAATTCTTCATATGCTGTCTTTAACTTTTCCTTGTCTACACTACCCCACATGATAGATAGAGGCTTTTCAACATGGATAGACAGCAATTCACGGAGTGTCTTTTTCGGGTTTTCTTCAAGAAAGACAAGCCCTATTTTCAGATCATCTTTCACCTTGAGTTTATAAGCAATCTCACGGGCCGCTGTAGACTTCCCTATGCCTGTGCCTGCTGTCAGCATCACAAGTTCCCCTTTACGGAGTCCCTTCGTGATACTTTTCAACCCCTTGCACCATGGGTAGTCATAACACTGAGATTCTGTATCATCACTGAAAAATTCATCTTCAATGTCAGCGGCATTGATAATCCCATCGGGCCTATATTCCTTAGCGGTAAAGATAGCCTGTATGATTGCATCTCCTTTACCTGCCACAAGACACGCATTAGCATCTTTTTCTGGTAAGTCTGCAATCTTTAGTTTGTGTGGGGATAACATCCCCTGCACATCCTCAACTGCCTTTCGTCCCTGAGCGTCCATATCAAACATGACAATGACCTCATCAAAGGACTCTAACCATTCGAGGTTTTCTTTAAAGGTACGTTTAGCCGACGTACAACCATGAGGCAAAGACACAACAGGCCACTTGTTGCCCCCCATCTGTGATACGGTCAGACAATCAATCTCTCCCTCTGTAATGACAAGCTTCTTTCCACTATGGAAAAGGTGCTGTCCAAAGAAGCGGTAAGCAGAGGTTCCATTCAAATAAAACTTCTTGTCCTTTGTCCGTAACTTCTGGAAAAGTACAGAACCGTCCTCATCACAATACTCTGCGACTTGAACGGTTCCTAACTTTGTATGTGTTACATAGTAGTTGTACCTTTTGCACGTTTCAGCAGTAAGCCCCCTTGCACGGAGTGTCTTAAACTCCATGTCCTCATGAGGAATAATGGCATGTTTAGCCACATCTTCACCTTCTTTCGGAAACTCTGTATGATGACAACTGAAACAGTATGTGTGTCCATCATCATACAACGTAGCGGCATCATGGCTTCCGCAATAAGGACACGGAATATGCGCCTGTACAATTTCCGACATGGCTAGTCGTCCCCATAATGCACATCAAGAGCATATTTGTTCTTAATGTCCCTCATGGTCTTTCGCTGTGCATCGGACATGTCCTTTTCATTGGCACAACCAACCAACAGCACATAGACGGAATCTTTCACATGAGCGAGTCTATAGTCACCATAAGCAAGGAAGGGAATCCCTTCTTTCACTTCACCATTTGGCATCACGATCAAATGATACCCGATATTGAACAGTCCTTCTCGCCGCTGTTCTACATAAATTTCCCGAACGGTCTTCACCTTCGGTTCAAATAAGACACGCACCATGTTAGTCTCCTCTCTTTCTTTGTACTTCAAATTCATTTTCTCACCCCCAATATTATTTTTTCTTTTTGGGGATAAGACCTTTCATAGGTTTCTTAGGCTCTCTAAACCATGCATCAGGGATTTGTCTAGTGGAGTATTTAAATCCATTTTTTTCCGCCCAATCTGCATAGGTTGTCTTACTGCCTTTATATAACTTCAATTTTGGATTCTGAAAGACAAAGCGTATATCCAAATCAGGGTACTGCATCTTAATTAATAAATGCTTCTGTCTGTCTTCCCTTTCAAAAACCCCTTTAGCTTCTATAATGATACCGTTAGGAAGCACAAAATCAGGAGTATACTTATGCTTCGTAGCAGGTTTTTCGTACTGAATGTAGTACATCTCATACTTTTCCTGCTTCTTTAACTCCCGAATTTGTGCGCTAATGGTGTCTTCAAAATGACTTCTCTTTTTAGGTGGTCTGTATGTATACGCACCCCCATTACAAAAACTTCTTATCAGGTCTTATCACCACACTTTAAAAATCTTCATCATCCGAACCATCCGTGAACGGTACATCTACGTCAGAACGTGTGTCTTCTTCATCCTCATCAATAACAGACGTAGAATCAAATGCCCCTTCGTGCTTCTTGAAACCGAAAGAGCTTGCATCCTGCCCATTGCCATATGGAACGTACTTCAACAACTGAACCGCCTGCAAGCGGAAAGACACACCAAAATTTTTCGATGTATTGTAATACGGAAAGAGCTGGTAGGCTACAGCAACAACACTACCATTCCCAATAGAACTCTTGATTTTTCGAGTGACAGGGCGTTCAGCACCATCAAAGACAGGGACAACTTTATCAATTTCTTTGCCAGCCTTCGTGACAATATGAGCGTTGGTAACAAATTTGATGCTTGCATCCCCATTATCATCTTCACGATATGAACCCATGTTAGGCTCTGCGGCAAACTTCTTATTCTTGAGGGTTTCTTTAAATTCTTCCCAAATCGTCTGTGCTTCCTGCATCAAGTTATTCATATCTTCAACAGACGGAACAAGCGTAATGCTAAATTTGTTCGTGTCTGTGCCATTAAAAGTTTCTGTGTCTGCTAAATGGCACCACATAGCTTTCCCTGTAATAACACCATCATTCATATTCATGTTTCATTTCTCCTTTTATTACAACAACTTTGCACGAGTAATTAAAATCATGCCATCAGCATTTTCAAGAAGCAGATCTGTCACGGCGACTTTGATTCCTGCATCCAGTTTCATATGCTTACGGCGGGCCTTTGCGGCAATGACACCCAACAAACATAAGGTGTCATTGTCATATTTACCCGTTTCCAAAAAACACATAAGTTTATTAGCGTAAGCAATGTATGATTTATTCATTGTTTCCTTCATGTTCGCTTCTCCTTTTTGTAGTGGCCATTACAATTCGATACGTTCCCCGTTCTTGACTGCATCTAACCACTTTTCATAGACACGAATTTTATCCAAATCAGCTTGCATTTCTTCATTAGTTCCTTTATGCCCTGCACGGAGCCTATATTTAAGAATATTCCCTTTAAGGAAGCCAATGAGTTCCTCATGACTAAAGAAGTCTTGCATCACAAGTATAGGTTCAACAATAGAATCACGATAGTGCTTATCATGCATGGTGTCTTCCTGTGTGTCTTCATCATCAAGGATGAGAGTAACACGATGTTCATTAACTACAATTACTTCATCACTGCCACGGAACTGTACAGCATACATTACTTCGTTACTTACTGTGTCAGTGTTAGGAAACCCCCACATGTCAACAACTACTGCATAACCACTTTCGTGTGGTGGTGTGGTCGCCCAATAAGACATATCCACCCATACGGTATCATGTACTTTAATTCCTTTTGTTGTATCCATCTTCATTAGTCCTTTCCTGTACTTCCAAAACCTTTATGTGTACTGTCTTTCGTAAGAGAATCTACTTCTACTAATTCTGTAGGTACATTCGCAACGAGCATAAGCTGTGCGATACGCTCCCCTTTATTGATTCTTACAACACTACTGCCAATGTTCTCAACAAGCAAAAACAATTCATCAACGTAGTCACTATCAACAATCCCTGTGCCATTGGCTAATCTCAGTTTTGTTTTTAAACCTGTGGAAGAACGGACATAAACTTCTAAATGGTATCCTTCGGGAATCTCAAAAGATACTCCAGTCGGCACCTTATATGCTTTATCTTGCCCTCTTTGAGGGTATAAAGTCACTGTGTCATTTGCGAATACATCATAGCAAGCGGCGGACGCTGTAGCCTTGTAAGGTGCTTTCGCATCTGGTGTGATACGTGTAAATTTTAAAGACACACTAGATTTATAAGTTGTCTTTCGTCGCTTACGTACTGTTGATTCTGTCATGTTTTATGCTCCTTTCAAAAGCAATATAGATTTGAAGATGTTTCTTTCTTCACTAGGTGGCACAATTAAAAAGACACCATAGAAGACTTTCTTTCTTCACTAGGTGGCACAATTAAAAATGGTGTCTTCAAAGAGAAAGACACACAAAGAGAAATACTTAATTATGTAGATTATTATTAATAATTAATAATATAAATAATAATAATAATATAAATAATAAGAGAACTATAAGTATCTTTAAGTATATATAATATCTTTAAGTATCTTATAGTTCTCTTATCTTCTCTTCACTAGGTGGCACAATTACAAATAGCATTATATTTATGCAAAGCAATACTTACTATTGACTACATCATCAAGGTTAAGATTTCCTTTAGAGGGAATTGTAGGTATTTTCTTGGTTTCTGGCAGTAAGTATTCTACGTCTGCCAACCATTCTTCTAAGTAATTATGTCCCTTGTACATCTTGACTAATTCTGTCCTGATAGTCTTGAATAAATCTCCTGCATGTTCAATATCTGTGCCAAAGCTATCATGAATCATAAAAAAGTTTATGTTCCCTTTTTCTGCTTGATTCATAATTACCCTTTGCATGTGGCAAGCGTCCATGCTGTGGATAAAGTTTGGGGCGATTGCTTGGGCTTGTCCCCGTGTGTCTATGTCTGTGCTGTCTTTGGGGATGTACAACCGTACAAAGCCACCACTGAAACGCATCCTGCATGTTTCCATGTTAGACACAAACTTGTTTTGTTGAATTGGTAAGCCGTTGGGGCTTGTCCATGCTACAGCTTCACCATTTTTGCCAATCAGACTTGCAATCTTTTTCAGCCATTCCATACCCTCTACAGCCTTTACAACCGTGGTGGTTACAGCGTCCCAAATGAGTCCTGCCATATAATTTGCGGCCTGTGAGCGACTCAAGAAGATAGGGTTGTCTTTGTGTTCATCAAGCCACGGTTTGATAATGTCTGACTTGAGATTTTCGGAGAAACCGTAAGTCCTAGATCCGTAAGCAAGGGTCATGACAGAACGCTTGCACACTTTGCGCTTGATACCGTCCGTACCGAACTTTTCACGTGCGTACATGAGCCATTCAGACGCAAGTTCTTTCGTGCCATACTTAATGCACTTTTTACCCTTGCTGTCAAGTACGTATTCACCTGTTTTCTTATCTTTTTTGAAGTCATCTGACGTCCCTTCTAGTGCGTCTTTATGCAAGACAACATTCACTTTATCAGCCACAACCTGATAGATGTCATGTACTTTTTCGTCGGGAATAAGATTGACATTCATGCCCCCCACTTCATCTGCAAGCAACATGGAGAAGTGTTGCAAACCTGAGCATGTGCCGTCAAAGCTAATTGGAAGGCCCGACTTGAAGCCAATTGCAGAGCCATTGTGTTCTGCTTGATAGACACGGAGTCTTTCAAATTCAAAGCAGAAAGACAAGAAGCACATGGGACTTTCGTCACCTGCCACTTCGTCCCACCATGTGTACGTAAGAGGGGAAGTGGCACTCTGTAAAATGTTGTCTTCATTATCAAGTACCCACTTGATACGGTCATCAAAGGGGATTTTGTCAAGACCTGCAAAGCCTGCACCTGCAATATAAAACCATTTCAAGGATTCTTCATTTGTCAAGGGAGACGGCTCTGCAAAAAGAAGAAGTGCTTTCTGTGTGTCGTCTCCCTGTGGATTCAGAGCGGGACTCATGGGATAAATGCGTCCTCTATAATCGAGGTTCCACGGGAAATACACCTTTTCATATACACTATACTTTTTAGCGCACCCCAATGTGGTGTTCGTTCTAAGCACCTTGGATACCCTAGCCCTTTCTTGCTTATAAAAGAAAGAAAGTTTTTTCTTATATGCTTCAAGTTCTTCTGGTGTCGGTTCATTCAGACGGGGCATTTTCGGCGTTTCGTCTGTGCTGGGAAGACCACCTAAGCCACCATGATTTTCCATGATAGCTCCCATAGTAGCAAGAACCCTTTCATTGATGATAAATGGTGTGTCTTGCAGAGCATTAACACACTTAAAGAGCCACGACAAATCAAGCTGTTCGCACTTTCTCAAATATTGTGTCATAAAGGTATTTTTCTGATTAAAATTAGCCCTGATGAAGGCTGTAAAGGGAGCATTAGCCCCATAATATGCCCCTTCCCATACTGAACTCCATGGTTTTGGAGGGATGACGCAAGGACTGAACTTATAGCAGTTGAGTACCATAAGGTCAATGCTTTTTGACCATGCTTCAACGAGCCAATCAGCGGCCTTTAAGTAGCGTTCTTTGCTTCCGTCTCCCTTTTCGGTAGCTTCAAAGTATCCACTACCCTTGATGACCGCATCAACTAAGACAGTCATTAGCTTATACAGCCCTGTCTTGTCAAGACTCTGTGCTTTAAAATTCATAGCTTCATACGCTTTATGAGCGTACTGAACTTTGTAAGATACCCCTATGCGGTGCTTTAGACCGTCCTCAAAAAAGGCTTTGTCTTGTCTTGTTGCTTGCTGAAGGTATTCATAGCTTATGAGTTCTTCTGTAAAGCTTTCTACAAGTGCGTCCATGCTCTTTTTAAAAGACACAAAGGTGTCGTCCGTATTATGCATGACAAAGCCAATCAGGGTATTAAGAATCGTTGTGACACTTGCTTTGATAAGTGTATCTTCATCCCCTGCGTATAAGGATGTAATCTGATTCATTACAGCTTGATACTTAGGGACTACCCCCCGTTTTTTAGTGGGGTACAGTATGGCCTTGACATTGTTATAGCAATCATCAAATACGTGTGCCATTAAGTGCCCGCCGACTTTCGTTTCACCTGCTCGACTATCAAGGGCCGCTTGGGCATAAGTAGCTTTGAGTACCCTTTCAGCAAATGCTTTTGATTCAGCTTCTAAACGGAGCTGTTCCTGCATCGTACCTTTGATTTTTTCCATATTGATTACCTTCCTTTCTATAGGTGGAACAATTAAATTTTTAGGTTGACAAAATGATTGTTAGTGTTTTAAACATACGTTTGGTATTTGATTAAAAATAATAAAGATAGACAACAATCATCTATCTACGAACTTTTGTTTGGTGCTTAGGGTATAAAGTTGGCGTGTCCTCGCCGTGTTGGTAAAGACACGCCTAGATTAGAACAGTTGTTCGGTATTCTATTGTATCAAACATTCGTTTGCCTTGCTAGTATTCATCCTTTCGTAAGACAACCTGCAAACCATCACCATAATAATTATTCACTACTTGAAAATATTTTCCCATTACCTTTTCAACAACTCGACGGGTTACAGGGGCGGCAACGTAATTCGTCCCATTAAATTCGTTTTCATCTACCCATTTGTCACGTTCCCTTTTCGTTGGGAAGGCATAAAAATCATAAGCGTTTCCACCCATACTTGCATAGGAAACATTAATTCCATAGCGACAATATTCAGCGTAATACATAAGCACTCTTCCTTTCCTTGCTACCTTGTAAGACTCTAATGGCCTTAATCAGACACACAAACTAGTTAAGTGTGCTTGTGTGTCTTGTTAAAGTCACAAGAGGTAGAAGCGGACTTTTTCACCATCCATACACACAAAGAATTGATAATTAGTAACTTCACTCTGGAAATCATCTTCTTTCGTGACAAGCTGTCCACCAATAGCACACGCGGCTTCGTCTTTTTATTCCATTCGGTTCCTAATAAGAGTACGCTTTTACCCTGAATATGTGCTTGTAATGCTTCTAATGCTGTGATTTGTTTCATCATGGTTATTTCCCCTTATAAATGCTCAATGTAATTAGCTAGGCAACACATACCAATAATAAAGGCTATATATACTAGACCGTCTATTTTATGCCAATAATATTTCATGGTTCTTTCTCCGTTTCTGCCAGTGTCGCAAGGGACTTTTTACGGCCCCTTGCTTTTTGTACTGGCCAATACACTTTTTTATTTGTCACGTCCTGTTTTTACTAACATGGGTTCCATGCAGTCCCCACAAATAACGTGAGTACCTTCCTTGCCCTTTACGGTCGCACCGCATTTAGGGCAAAAGTACGTTACGTTTTTCGGACGTGCTTTTTTTATTTTCTTCTTTGCTTCCCCTTTGAGAGCAAAGAGAGTGTGGCATGGTATCAACAGTTCTTTAGGCATCGCCTGAAAAGCCAGATCAAATGGGCCACCTTCTACGATGTAATGGGTGACATGCTGTCCCGTCCGTTTCCCGTTGGGTGTACCATCGGAAGATGTGATAAGACCCACACGTTCCATCTTTTCCGCAAAATCCTTGTTGTGGTAGCATCTACGAGGTGCAGAGCCATCATACTCTTGCCACAGGTGGCACATTTCATGTACCAATGTGGAATAGACTTCTTTGTCGGTTCTTTCGCCATCCTTTAGGATATAATCGGGATTTAGTGCAATTTCACCCCACTGTTCAACGCCTTTGTCGTCCGTCCACATCGACGGAACGTAATAACCAAAGGTGTTGCGTTCACGGTTAAGGGTTAGCATGACTTGCGGTAATGAATCTTTAAATAATGCTTCATTAAAGTAGTCAAATGCTTGCTGTAATGCGGTGTACTGTTTTTCTGTTGGTTTAACTAAAATTTTAGGTTCCATAATGTACCTTCCTTCCTTGTAAAATGGCTTGTCTCATCGGTAGGACGGTAGCCAGCCGTTCCTAGACACGGGATCAGACCCGTGTTTCGACTTTATTCATGAAAAATTAACAGGTAATTATTAGTGCTTCTGCGAACAAGGATGTATTCGCCTAAATCCTCTATATAGTCACCTTTATGGAGAAAATAGGTAGTTTTATTAGGTTCCATGCGTTTTAGTGGCTCAAAGTGTGTCACTGTAAAGCACATACGCCCACTTTTAAAAAGACCTACATCCCTAAAAAGACGATTATTTGCTAGACAAGCTACTGTTTTCCCATTTAGTTTTTTGTAAAGCTCACTTCTTGTCATTTTCATTACCTTCCCTTCTAATACTTACTAAGGGTTACTAATGCCCTTATTCAAAGCCACAAGTAAAACTTATGACCTTGGTAAAGACACAAGCTAATATGCTTTATTCATCATCATCGTCAAAAATTTCATCAAAATCATCGTCAAAAAAGGCGTCATCGTCAGCGTCAAGCATGTTTTGGAGTTTTTCGTCCCATACGTCACCTTCAAAATTAAGTAAGTATTCCGCTATTTCATCCCTTGCATCATCTAGTTCCCGTTCCCATTCATAGTCATTGCACGATTCAAGATTTTCGTAGCCGTCAAAGCGGAAATATTCATCATTGATATTAAAATCACCAAATTGGCATTTCTGTGCAATTTCAGTGGGGGTGTAGCCTTCTAAATATGTGTCTAATTCATCCATATCAAACCATTCAAGCCAATCAAAATAGCCATCATAAGAGTTAATGTCTGTAACCACGTTCATTAAGTCATCCGTATCACATTCATTGATGTACTTCCAGATTGCGTCCGTTCTTGTCATTTTTGTCATAATAAATTACCTCTTTTCTTTAAACTGGCTTGTCTCATCAGTAGGCAGGTTGCCAGCCTTACCTAGACACGAGGTTTTAACCCCGTGTTTCGACAGTATTTAATTAATCCATTTCGTCTATGATGTAGGCTGTTTTTTGGTCAAGATAATTAATATACGAAAGATAATAATGTAGTGCTATTTCTTCGTCGTTATCTGCTAGTTGGTAACAAACATCTTGCAAGTCGCTTTTTACCTTTGCAATCTTGTTTTTTGTTAAGCGCCATTCATCTGTATTAAGTTGGCACAAGGATTCATACAGCCACAAACCTATAAGCTTTTCCCCGTATGTCTTTTTGCATCTAAGTAATGTTGTTGTGTCTCTCATGTTGACCTCTCTTTCCACAACCAAATGGCTGTATAGAAACTTAAAATTTATTGACAACCGTTTGGCTGTCTTCTTGTCTGTATCTTATCACATCCGTTTGGCTGTGTCAAGAGGTAATTTCAAACTTTTCAAAATCTCTTGCGACTCCAAACAACATATGATATAATAAGACTGTAACAACCGTTTGGCTGTTTACGCTATTATAATACAACATCCAAATGGTTGTGTCAAGAGAAAGAGGTGAAAATTTTATGAGTATTAGTAAAAAGCTTAGACAACTGCGAGAAGATAGAGAGAAGACACAAAGAGAAGTAGCAGAAGCACTCGGCATCAAAGAACAGGTATATCAAAGATACGAGTATGGAACACGAGAACCAAAAATTGATATTATAAGAAAATTAGCTAAATACTATAATGTATCTGCTGATGAAATACTAGAGATAAAATAATATAAGAAACAAAAGGCCCCACATAAGCGTAAATGCTCATGCAGGGCCTTTATTATCGTTGTATGGTTATATTTTAAAAGGTTAAAGCAATACAGACAACACACACGATACAGGAAACTAAAGCGATCGTTAGTGGTTTTATTTCTCTATACGTATAAGCAGACATTGCATATACAGCACACAAGCTGAAAATCATTAAAAGTATACATCTTACATTATTGAGTAATGCTTGTGTGTCTATGATATTATAAATTATTAATCCAATAAGTCCTAAAATAAATAAACCTATCATTTTCTACACTTCCTTTATGATATTTCTTTGTGTCTCTATCATATCATAAATATCTTTGTGTGTCTTTGTGTCTGCGCATCGTATCTATTATATACTATACAGTAATTGTACTGTCCGATACAAAGAGGATTCTAAGAGGTACTAAGAGGTACCAAGTGGCACTAAGAGATACTAAGCGAATACCAACAGATGGCAGAACACATGTCCACCACCAACAAACATATGAACAACCATTCATATATAAAAAGAAACAGATAGTCAACTAGTAGATTCAGTCAACTATCTAAAAATAAACATACAAATCCTACACGGCTCCGTGCGTATCATATAAAAACCATATGCAACCCCACCTTGACAAGCACTTGATAAGCACTTATAATACTTGTAGAGCTTGATAGTAAGCGATGTAGGATATTATAGATTGTAATGGCCGATACAATCAGGACTTGCTAGGTTGCCATGGTGTACAAGCAGAGCGGAAAAGACTGAAAAGGTTCTAGAGGTACTGTAAAAGTACGGAGCAGTCAAAAAGAGGGCCATACGGGGGAAAAAGGAATCGGAAGCCCGACACGTAAGGCCTCACAGATTTTTTAGAATTTTCAAAGTCCGAAGCGTATCTAAGCGCTTCCAAGCGTACTCGAAAGGAGAAGACACACAATGTCAAGAACACGACAAAGAAGAAATAAGGGTGAGGGTTCAATAACCAAGACACCCAATGGAAAGTACAAAGCAACCATTACGATTGGAGTTGGAATTGACGGTAAGCAAAAGAGAAAGTCGGTAACAAGAGACACCAAGCGAGAAGTAATAGACGCCATCACGGAGCTAAGACACAAATATAACATAGGCGATGTATCAAAAGTTGTGTCTAAGAGCGTCAAGGACGTTTGTGATGAATTTTTAGACATCAAGGAGCAAGCTGTGTCTTTAGCTACCTTTAAATCATATAGGACACACATTAATGCCTTTAAAGAAATATTTGGGGGTATGATGATAGAGAATGTAACAAAGACCATGATCGAGGATTATTATAAATCATTGATAAATAGTCCACATCATTATAAATCATCATCCCTGCTGACGAAAAAGACAGTGTTATCTTCCCTATTCAACGAAGCGAAGCGTGCAGGATATATAAAGGACAACGTATGGGATACTGCGAATATACAACTAAAGCGTGTCTTACCCAAAGCGGCCACTATGGTTCTCCCGACACCTGAGCAGTTCCAAAAGCTCTTAGAGGAAGCGGAAAAGTATGCTCATTGGTATTATGTACTACTCTATCTGGCTTCTGTTACTGGAATGAGACGAGGGGAGCTATTAGGGCTTAAATGGGAATGTGTGGATAAAGACACCAAGACCATCACTATCAATAATCAATTAAATATAGAAGGTGTCGACAGTCCGTTAAAGACACCTGCATCCTATAGGACAATTTATGTAACCCCAAAGGCATTTGAGGCTTTAGACACCCTACCTAATAAAAGTCCCTATGTCTTTTCAAGGGACAATGGGATGTTTCGGCCTATATCGGTGTCATGGCTACAGGAGATTAATGCTGTTGTCTTTAAGGCCGCTCATATGCCAAAAGGATTTACATTTCATGACATAAGACACTATCATGCCACCCAGCTTTTAAGACACGGTATAAATCCCAAGGTGGTGAGCAGGAGATTAGGACACACATCTGTGGTTACAACACTCAATCTGTACTTTAATTATCTTCCCAGTATGGACGAGGAAGCAAGTACAATCTTAGATGAATGAGTGCTTATTAAGTGCTTATATGAGAAATAGACATGAGTGCATGAAATTATAAATGGCTAAAAATAGCGGTGGTTCGCTGTTCTTAACTATTTATAATTTTATAACATAAAAAATAAGCTGTCGCATGTGCGACAGCCTATTTTCTGTAGGGGCGCCCACGTGGGGGCGCCCGCTCCGAAATATGTATGATGTCCCAACCAGTTTGCTCGAAGAGCCATCCAAATCCCGAACGGGTCGCCCACGTGCGACCCCTACAAAATCCGTGCTACTAGTGGTTAGTAGCTAACTGCTGACTGCTAGCCACGGATCTTTTTAATTTGTTTTTCCAGTTCCGGCATGACTTCAAAGAGGTCGCCTACGATGCCGTAGTGAGCGAATTTGAAGATCGGTGCATCCGGGTCTTTGTTGACGGCGATGATGAGGCCGGCGTCCTGGATGCCGAGTTTGTGCTGGATGGCGCCGGAAATGCCCAGGGCGATGTAAATCTTCGGAGCGATTTTCTTGCCTGTAATGCCGATCTGCCATTCATAGGGAGCCCATTCTTTGTCGACGAGGGGCTTGGATA
>OJML01000141.1_pt1 | contig 43649 bp, 15 predicted proteins | sample 1597221 | NCBI WGS metagenome assembly OJML01 (sample SAMEA2452123, study PRJEB22498) | human gut metagenome | biome: human feces; feature: human gut; material: feces | place: Australia | collected 2012 | reverse complement strand
GTTTACGACCACCGATACCGGGATCTTGCTTTCGAATAGACTTAACATACTCTATTACAAACGATTCCTCTGCCAAGGCTGCAAGCATATTGTCTTCGTGCTGATAATACGCTTGACGAGTAAACCCAAACAGTTTACAGAGGCCAGAAACACTATAGTTTTTGTCCTCTGCACGAAGTTCCTTTACTGTTTGGGACCAGATTTTTTTCGCACAGGAATCTTATAAAGACGTTCTGCGATATCAATCATCTTGTTATAGGCGGCAGCTGCCATCTTTGCCTCATGGAGTTCTTGCTCCATAGCTGCCAAGCGTTTCTTCAATTCAATGTTCTCCTGTGAGAGACTTTCTGGTGTTGCATTTTGCTTCATTTCTTCTACGATTTGTGGATTATTGGTTGCAAAGTTACCAAGAATTCTGTAAACTGAAGTACTGCTAATTGACATTTTTGCCATAATTTCTCTAACTGGTACATGATACTGATAATAACTGCGAGCTATGCTCAACGCTAAATCTATTTTGTCTTTGTCCATATTTATTATTTTTAAGTTGATTTATACTGTGTCAACTTTTTCTAGGACAAGACAACTTTTTGGGGTGTATAGGATTTGACTCATGATACACCCTTCATGTAAAAAAAGGTGCATTCCGACTTTCTTCGGAACACACCTTATTATATATACTACAAAACGCTCATATTCTCAGCTTTATCGGCGAATAACCAATTTGGAGAACTTGCCGGAATTGGCCTTGATGACCAAGATGCCAGCAGGCAAGGAAGCCAAATCGAAATGCGCCTCACCACCTTGGAAGTTGGCAGAAGCAACCTTTGCACCAGAAGCAGTATAGACAGCCACAGCTGTAGCCTTGGCATCACGAACATTGACCATGCCGCCATTTACCTCTACTGAAAGATCAGCCGTTTCACTGCCAGCAACATTCTGGATACCTGTACCTGCCGATTCGTCGTCACTGATAGCCATCCAGCCCACAGTCTCGCTGATTGGCTTAATTTTACTGATCGTTTTATTTGGATCAGAAGTATCAGCAAAGACTCTTAAATTAGCATAAGACTTTGTTTTATAAAGATCATCCAAATCTATCAATCGCAGCAATGACAAGAGCGGACGATTGAAAGACTGATATTGGAAAATCAGTTTTGGATTATTCAATTCTTTGCCAAAGTTTAACTGAAAACGATTATAGTTATTCAAAAATTCCATATCCTGGTTGCCTACAGAGATGATCTTGTCAAATGCAGTCGTACTACCCTTCTCGATGGCAAAAAAGGAAACACGTTGCTTAACGATTGCCTTTCCAAATTTACTGGCTTCCACCTGACGAGTCAGCACCACCTTAAAACCATCTTTGGTAATTTCCCAAGCACGAGCTTTTACAGGATATTTCAAAGTAGAAATCGGTGTCACGAATACTACAGGAGCCTCAGCAAATGGTTGCTTAAACTTATACTCTATTGTATCTCCGCCCACTCTTACCATTGTACCAGCTTCATTCGTAATCAAACCCGTCTCATAATGAAGAGAACCTAAGGTACCATTACCAGGTTTTGCTACAATGAACGAGGCATGCTCTGTTCCGTTGAATTTATTAGGATCCGATTCGAGTGCATTCCAAGGAAAAAACTTCGATGTGAAATAACTCGTAGTGACTGCATTGACAACTTCCTGAGCATGGGTAGTAGGATTTACGCTGGTTGTCCCACCAAAAACTACAGCAGGAATACTTTCGAATCCATGCTCATAGAAACTATAGACATCCTCATCATTTGCAGCAGACATGGTTCCCCATTGGAAATCAGCAGAACCTTCTGAACCATTCACCGTATTTGCTACCTCAGAAGAAAGGCGGTCTCTTCCCAAGAAATCTATCACATGGATACGATAGAAATAATTACCAGCCTCTTCTACCTTCTCCTGATAAGAATAAGTGCGGGCAGTATCCTCTACTGCTTCAAGATGACTGACACATTTCCACTCACCAAATTTACCTTTTTTACGCTCTACCATGATATCATCAACAAACTCACCGCTATGGTTCTTGAATGTCATGGTACAAGTCTTCGTACGTGGCACAAAAGATACGGTCAGGTCTGAAGGATTATAGGTACGAGGATTCCGAGGAACATACTCATAGTCGGAGTTGTAAGCCAACTTAGGTGCTAAGGCAGCATACTTCTCGCCTATCGGCGTCAACTTATCTCCAGCTATCGCATAACGGCAGTCCTGTACATTATTATAGAAAGCATAACGCTCTATATAAGGAGCATCATTCAGATAGTCGAGAACCGGACCCATGTGCTGCAACTCAATTGCATAATTGGCATCAGTTCCTTTGGTATCACTTCCAGGCCATCCTGTCCAGTTGGCACCATAGTTCATCTCTGTAATCCAGATAGGGCGACCGCCACATCGTTTACTGATACTTTCCAGCTGGCTCTTCCAGCCCGGCTGATCTTTATACCAATAAGCATGAACGGCAATAAAGTCACAGCGCCAGCCACGGGCATCCACAGAGTCGATAAATTCATAAAGCCAATTATAATCACCAGCTACAGCAGGAGAACCCAAACGGCGACCGGTAGCCATCATCTGAGGCCAGTTAGCCAACACATTCTTGACATCAATATCCTGTTCCTTGTCATCCGCCTTATTATCCGGTTCGTTGTTACCTAAGATATTGGCACTACCCGAGTTATTACCCACATCGGCAATACCAGGCCATCCCTCATGGTGATGCTGGGTTACATACTCACGATCTACCCAATCATCATGAATACTGGCATCCCAGTTGTAAGCCCATCCCGTTTTGAATTTCTCCTGTACATCATTGCTCCAGAATCCAGCCCATCCACGCTTGATGACATCATTCCACTTGCTGATGCGGATGTAAGAAACTCTACCGTTGAGTGGTTTGGAAACACTTGCCAAGTTGATTTTCTTATCCGCTTTATCGGCGATGAACACACGGCTATAGCCTGTACCATCTCCCTTGGTACCTAAACAGACCATGTATCCACGTTTCAGGATAAAACTTCTGATATGATTATTAAAAATTTTATTACTTGATGTCAAGTTATACTTAGTATTGACAACAAAATTATTAGAAGACTCTCCACCGAAATCTGCCTCTGTAAATACTGTCAAAGGTTGATTTCCGGAATAAGGTAAAATCATAGCACCGGCATTATAGATACGCACCTGACAGTTGGAACCATTTCTTGCCGCTTCACCATTGATCTTTACGTTGCTCAGGAATTTCACAGCCTTGCTTGGCAACAAATTATCAAAGATGACGGTCGCATGATCCGTATTGGTGATGTTGATACTACCGGTTGTGGCGAAAGGCGTGGTCGAGGAGATGTGGTAATCCACCTCTCCGTCCAAGGTAACCGAGCCCGTTACCTCTTTCACCGTCTGGCTCGTGTTGTCGGCGAACATCGACAGGGATGCCGCCAACAAACAGGTTAAAAACAGTTTTCTTTTCTGCATGGTTTAAGTTTATTCTTATTTAAAAATTAGTTCTTGTTATTTTCTACTTTACTACCATCTTCTTTCCATTGATGATATAGATGCCTTGGGGTAAGTCCTGCAAATCTTCAGCCTGGTCTTTCACTTTCTGTCCGCCTAAAGTATAGACACCCTGTTTCTCTACAGGTTTCTCTACCTTGATCTCCTGAATTCCAGAAGCGACAGGTTCTTTTTCACCATAATAATAGAGGCGGAAATTATCAAAGATGACCCAATAATTTGACAGGACATTATCTCCCTTCAAACCAATGGTAATCGTCGATTTATACTTGGTTGTATATTTCAACGTATTCTCATAAAGCCCCTTTTCGAAATAAGCATGAGCAGACTGCATATCATCAGGCACATACTTCGTTCCCGCAGCAGCTTCTTTACCTATATTCAACTTACGGGTCTGGGCATCCGCCATGATATTACAGATGTTCTGCTTGTTTTTTTCAGTTCCCATATACATATAGGCAGCCACCTTGTCAGTTCCTGCAGCATAGTCGGTATTCACTTGGGCAGTGGTTCCTGGACGCTGGAAAGCCTGAACCTTCATCTCATACACACCCTTAGGCATAGATTTCAATTTCTGACTGATATCCACGAACTTCTGGTAATATTCAGCACAGGAATAATTGAGGGTAGGTTCTGGAGAAACCGTCCATCCTTCAAGTGCATCCATTCCTGCATTCTGAATCAAGAAGGAAATATCAAAAGGCTTGTCAGCTTCTGTTGCCTGTACACCACCCAAGAATGTTTTCACTGCTTTCAGAAGGTCTGTCTTTGCTTGCTCCAATTCGTCTGCCAATCCTGTTTGAGCTAACTCTTTCATTTCTGCTAACACACCTTCGAAAGTAGCATCCGCACCTTCCACCGTTTCCTGATGAGGAACAGCCAACAAGGCTGTTGCTTTTTCAATCTGGACATTCAGTTCATCGGCAACACCATTTCTGTAATTCTGTGACAACTCCTTCGCCTCATCAGCAGTAAGAATCAACCAACGCTGGTCACCTGCCTCCTGAGAGAATTTCAAATTAGCAGAAGTTGTGGCATTCGTTTTCTGAGCAGTCAGACAATAAGCAGAATTATTCTGCACATGAGCTATCCAATAACCCGTGCGCATCTCGCCACCCACCTTTTCCACTTCTACAGAGGAAGGCAGGAAATGGAAACGTTCACGATTTGTCAGTTCTGTCACTTCCTTGGTCTTGATACCATTGGTACCGGTAGAATTGTATGAAAGATACTTGCCTGTTGCCACATTCTTCAGGGAATAGTAGCAGGTAGCAGGGTCGAAAGTAATGTTCCATGCCACACTGTCATTGGTCGTAGCATCCTCATCACTCATCGCCATCCACTGTAAGTTACCGTTCTTATCCACACGCAAGAACTTCGAACCCAGACCATATCCCTCATTTTTGAGATAATACTTCTGCTGGTCGTCCTGTTCAAAGACATAGGCAGGAGTAGCAAACTGACCGGTTGTTGGTGCCAGTCCATCTTCTCCCAAAGCCTCAGCCAAGAGCGAGTTTCCAACATAAAGAATCTGAGTACCATTATCCTCATGTGCTCCATTCACACCGTATGGCCACATGTGGGTACCATCGCCATTCAAGCGGGTCGTCGTACTATTGTCCAAGAAGCGCAAGGCACGGGTAGCACGCACACCCAACCAATAACCGCTGGTAGTATTGGCACGGAGGAAAGAATTCTGCCAGGTGGCATGGGTTCCCACGCCGATGGCATGCAGCATCTCATGGAGCAGAGTACCCGTCTTCTGATAGGAAGCATTCGGTCCTACTCGCATCCAACCGCCATAACTACAGTCTGCAGTAGGCGTTTGAGCACCATAATTAATGGTGATATGAAGTCCATGAATACCCGTATATTCATTCCATAAATCAATAGCATCCTTGGCAGCAGACTGAACACGAGTCAGCGCATCAGAAGGGAAACCATCATTGATGTTATAAGTAACACCACCCTTCGGACGGGTAATGGCTTTCACAGGATCACCATAGACTACGTTGCCATTGGTCTGCTTGACGTAGGCACGGATGTAATATACCGTAGCAGGCTCCAACTTGGAGATATTGTAGATTTCTCCCTGATTAGACAGATAATTCTTGCTTGTTCCATCCTCCACCGTTGGCATCTGGTTGACAGAAGAATAGCAGAAGCCCTTTTCCTTGATGTTGCCTGATGTAATGCCACTTACGGTCATACGGCCATAGATATGGGTAGCACCGCTCAACCAGACCTTGTTGGTCTTCACGACTGCATCTGCTGCAAAAGCAGGTGTAGCGTAGCCCATACAGGCTACGCTTAGCATGATGATTGCTTTTTGATATATCTTTCTCATTTTTATTATTTAGTCGGTTTGTTAAAGATTCTTTGCATATTACTTGTTCAGATGTTTCTTACCATCCTGGATATAGATACCCTGAGTAGGTTTCTTGCCAAGCTTGACACCATCAAGTCTGTAGATAGTGGAAGAATTTCCTTCCTTCTTATCACTCAGAACTCCTTGGATACCCGTCTCAGCATCCAGATAAGTCAGTTTGAAGTTGTCGAAACAGCACCAGTCATAGTTGATCATCTGATTGCTCCTGATGCCTAATTTCAAAGTACCGTCCGTTACCACACATTCCAATGTATTATGATAGAGGTCATGGTTATTGAATGCCGCATTCGCCTCTGTCACATTGTCTGGATAGGTATAAGGAGAAACGGTATAGATATCCGCATCATAAAGAGAGCATACCGGCTTCTCCTCATTGTTGGCATAGAAAAGGGCATTGATGGTCTCAGAACCATTCTCATGAGCAGCCGAAGCATCCTTCTTACCGCCTGCACGGTAGAAACTCTGCACCTCTACACGATAACGTCCATTTGGCAGACCGGAGAGTTGCTGATAGAAATCAAATGTCTTGTAATAATGCTCAGCTACGCCCTGGGCAGCAGCCGTAAAGCCAGTTCCACTCCAGCCTTGTCTTCCCTGAGAGAAGTCTGGATTCTGGAGCAGGAAGGTCATATCAGACAGTTTACCCTCTGCTGCCAACTGGCGGAGATATTCATCATAACCCGTCAAAGCATTCTGTAAGGCAATATAAGCCTTTTGCATTGCCTCGTATTCTTCATCGAAAGTACCCGATTCGTTCAAAGCCTGTTCTCCCAAGGCGATGGCTTCTGCCAGAATATCAATCGGGCGAACAGCCTGCAACTTCTTAGCCTCATCCAGTGCATGGACCACCTTTTCCCATGTTTCGAGATGGGTATATTCCCGCTCAGTCAACTTCAGGAACGAACCATGCTGAGGGTTTACACTGCCCTTGATATTGGTCATTCCGGTAGGATTCTGACAATGTTCATCCAGATCCAGCATACGATAACCACCACCACTATAGTTCACATAAGCCAACTTCCAGGTACGGCTGTTGATCGGTCTGAACAAACTTGGCGCTTCGATAGACTTATTAGGCTCATAGACATCAAAGTTTGGATCCAACTGCCACTGGCAGGTACCCGTAGTCTGGTCTGTAGGCACCAGGAATTTTGCTCTTGCCTGTTTGAGATGATGCTCCCCACTCTCCGTCTTGTAGATCATGACATATTCACCATCCACCTTATTATATACGATATCGGCATCAATGATGTCATAGTCCGGATCGAAGTAAAGCTTAGGTGCTGAAATCTCAGTCAAATCCTCATTGACCAAAGAGTAATAGATACGATGGCGATCAGGGAAACCAACAGAATAATAAACCACATACTTTTGGGTCACAGGATCATAGATTACCTGCGGTGCCCAGGCTGCAGTCATATCCTTAACATCAGTCAGACCAAGTGCCTTCATATTTTCCTCACTCTCGAGGTCGATGCTAATGCTCTTGTCCCAATGAACGAGGTCGTTGCTGAGCATCAGAACCATAATATGGTTACTTGTCCAACCCAATTTGGAAGTCATATCAGTACCAGCCAACATGTACTTGCCACTCTCCGTACGCATCACATACGCATCACGCATACCGCCCGTCTGCGTAAACTTCTTGGTATCGAAGACCTCACCACCATTGAAGAGATCACGATAACTATTACCATAGCGGCTCAGGGCGAAAGAAGTAAATTCCTGGGAACCATGCATGTGGGCATAGAGATAACCATACTTATCAGCATCCTCAGCCAAGACATCGTCCTTCACTTCATCAGCCACCTCACTCACCTTCAACTTGAATACGTTGAGAGAGAAAGCCGGAATCTCCAAGGTCTTGACATCAGACAGACTGATTTCTTCCGTAGGAGTCACGTTGAAAGGTTCTTCCATTGTATTCTCGTCAGTACCGTTGGCAGAGGTCAGTCGAACCACAGAGCCCCCGTCAGCCTTCATGTTCTTGAGATTCAGCTGGAGCGTGGTTGCCGCCTGATTAGGATTTACCACCTTTAGATAGAGAAGCCCCTTCTCTTCATCCAACTGTGCAGACTGATAAATCTGCTGTTCAGCTGGTATTGTAAACTGATGAATCACCGTACCATCCAACTTGCAAGTAACAGCCGTACCATCCACCTCGATCTCGATATCATACCAGCGGTTGTTCTCGATATAACCGGAAGCAGTGGCAAGTGTAGATTTCGAACCATTCACACACATTTCTACTCCATGAGCAGTATTATTCCATCCACCGAGATTCCACCAGCAGTAGTTATCGGCATCCTGATAATTGAAAATAACGAGGAAGCCTTCTCCACCTCCGTTTTTCTTTGCACGAAGCTTGTAGGTATATTTCTGAGAAGAAAGCTTTTGCGTATTAATATAAGTACAGTTGGTAGAAGAAGCGGTCTGCTTCAATTCTCCATCACGGATACTCCATGAACCGGTTCCTGCATTCCAGGTATTCTGTGAAGAAGAGAAATCATCCTTCCATATTGTACTTCCGTCATTTCCCTTGACCTCCACATCATCATAAGAGACCTGAGTATTCCAAGAGCCTACACCCACCTGACTGTTTGGAACTGAAGAAGAATTACCCGTTTCAGTCCATAGCAGATTCTGCTTGCCCAAGTTGTTCCCCAGAAGTTTCTGCACATAATAAGAAGGTGTACAGAAATTCTTTGCCGCATTGAAGTGGATCATATCGTATGCCCACAGCGGGTCTTCCTCGTGGGTAAAGATTGGTGCAAAGCTTGCCAACTTGCAGACATCGGAGTTTTTCTCCATACCCAACATGTAGATAGCCTCTCCCAAGGCACTGTTCAAGTTGCCATACCTGCCATAAGAACCGGAATTGGCAGCATATTCACCATTATACACACCTATGCTACGGTTGTAACGGTCGTACTTATGATAATTGTTTCTCATCCACTGGTAGGAGCGATAGTAATGCTCATCCACGAGATCAACCGGTGAATCCAAGACCCATTCAGGATTATCAGTACCCCATGCCTCCACATTACCGATGATAACTATCTCCGGATATTTGGCATGAATAGCTTCATAGAATTTAGCATAGCGGCGACTGTATTCCTCACGAGCCTCAGGCTGGCCATTCTCATTGCCCACCTCAATAAACTTAAGTCCGTAAGGTTTCACATGACCATTGGCGATGCGACGGCGTCCCCATTCGGTACTCTCATCCCCATTGGCATATTCGATGGCATCCAAGGTGTTCTGCACTAAGGTATCTACCTGTTCAAAAGGAACGGTAAAGCCATGTCCCAGACCTACATTGACCACAAACATCGGAGCGGCATTCAAATCTTCACACATCTGCAGGTATTCATCATAACCCAAGCCATCAGAAGAGCGGTAACGCCAGTTATGGTTCCAATGTCCCGGACGTTCCTCTATCGGACCGAGAGTATTCTTCCACTGGAAGGAATTTTCCAGTGCATCCTGTCCTTCCACGTAACAACCGCCAGGGAAACGGAGGAAGGTAGGTTTGGTATCATCAAGAAGTTGGGCAAGGTCAGGGCGCAAACCATTCTTGCGATCTTTCCAGGTATAAGGCATGAGTGAGACTACATCGATCAGCATGCTGCCGTCACAAGAGGTAAGCAATGCAAAACGACCTTTCTCACAAGAAGCATTTGCCTTAATTCGGGCAGTCAACAGAGTCCAGGAATTAGACTTCAAAGAGCCTTCCAACTGCACTTCCCCAGAAACTGCAGCTCCATCATTCTGCTGGAGTTGTCCGTATATTTTTCCATTAAAATTAGTTGAAGCTTTTACCCACACACGGAGCGTATAGGTAGAATCTGTCTCAAAGTGCATTCCCCAGAAGCCCGTATTACAGACTCCTGCTTTTTGAGTTGCGCTTGCGCCGGAAACCGAAAGTTGCAGACAGGTTTGCTGTGCCTTGTTCATCACCTGCGATGTATTCAGGGAGAGTTTCACGTTCTGTCCGTTTTGCTGGATAGCAGACCAGCATTCAGGGGTTGTATTATTATCCTCGAAAGATCGGTTTCTGATGAGTTCCGCATATAAGCCACCATCTCCCGCATGATTGATTTCTTCGAAGAACAGTCCGTATTGGTGTTCGCTGATAGCAGCCGCACGTTTTTGGGCATCGATGGTCATCGTTACCTGCGCTGTAGCTGCCAAAGACATACAGAGAGAAGTACAAAAGAGTATAGGTTTACTTAAGCTCATGAATTATTCAGAGATAGAGTTGATGTAAAAAAATAAGTTGAATAAAGAAAAGGAAAAAGGCAGACAGAAAACAGAAGGTTTTCACTCTCTGCGTTCCGTCTGCCTTTAAAGTTATGTTAGTTCAAAAACCAGTCGCTATTACTTAACGACTACCTTCTTCACCTTCTTAGAACCATCCTTCATCACGGTCTCAATGATATTGATACCCTTCTGAAGTTTACCAATCTGCATACCGCTTGCATTGTAGATCTTAGTTGCCACAGCATTTGCATCTGTAACGATCTCGCTGATACCTGTAGGATCAACGCCGAGATAATATAACTTGAAGTTCTTAACGATTGTCCAGTCATTGGTTACAGTTACATTCTTGATCAAACCGATACGGAAATCGCTACTACCATTATAGTTGAAATTCAATGGCTCAGAATCGTATGCGCTGCCAGCAGCAGATTTGAAGAATGCCTGAGCAGTAATCATGTTGTCTGGAATATACATTCCATCATCCATCTTTTTCAGACCTCCATTATCACTCAAACCTACGCTATTCCAAGTGTCTTCAGCAATCTTATGTGCAGTAATGGTCTTGATAGCCTGCTTGCTCTCTGGGAGTTCAGTAGCAACCTTCTTACCCTCTTCTGTTAGAATTTCCTTATCAGAGAAGTAGAGGTATGCATTCTCGTTGACATCATACTTCAACTGATCATCACTACCGTCAACCTTAGCTGAAGCGTCACTACCATTACGATAGAAAGCCTGAGTTGTCAAGCGATACATACCAGCAGGAAGACCTACCAATGTCTGCTGCAAGTTGAATGTACAGTTGAAGAACTCACCAGCCTCAACGTTATTACCAGACTGGAATCCCATTGTTCCATCTTTCACATCCCAACCAGTACTACTCATGGTTGCGAAATCACTGTTGGCGATAACCTTGGTGATATCTGCAGGGGTTGTTTCTGAAGCATCAGCAATGACATCATGGATGACGTACTTAGTTACACCTTCATTCAAAGCCTTGATAGCAGCAGGTATCTCAGCATCAGCAGCTGTACCATTATTATAAATATTCTCAGCAGTAGTCTTAGCTGCATTATACAAGCCCTTCGCAGTCTCAGAGGTTGTAGAAGAAGCCTCATTCTCCTCGTAACGAGTCTGAGCGTTATCAATAGCTTCCTTCAGAGGCTTATAAGCCTCAATAGAGGTATTAGCAGCCTCAATGGCAGCACTCAATGTATGAATACCAGGAACTGTTGCTTCTGTTTCAAGAGCAGTCTTAGCAGCCGCCAACTGAGTGCGTACGTCAGCATTCATCTTAGAATCAAGCAAGCCAGCAGCCTTAGCAATCAATGGTGTTGTTACCACATTCAGAGCCTCACCCTTGCCACCAATATACTTCAACCTGAAGTTATCCCAGATAGCCCAGTCGGCCGTACCATTAGAAGGACGTCTCTTTTCACGTACACCGATACGAAGTGTACCACCCTCTACAAACATAGGAACGGTTACTCTATAAGCTTCTGGATTCTCCGTAGTGGCAGCAGCCATACCCTTCATAGAGTTAGGGATGTAAACTTCCTCGCCATTCAGATTATATTTATAGTCATCACCTGAATTTTCCTTCATACCGTATGTATAAGGAGAGGTAAATGGAGTCTCCAAATCATTTGCATAGATAAACGCAGTAATATCCTCTGTACCATTATCATGAGCAACAGAAGCAATATCATTACCTGCTACACGCTGGAAAGCAAGTACTGACAATTCATAAACACCATCAGGAATATTGGTAATATCCTGATAGATATCAAATGTGCCTTGATATACCTCGCAGTTTTTGTAAGTTTCATTAAATGTAGGGTTTCCTTCCTTGACAGTCCAGCCTTCCTTACCATTATCGAATGATGGGTTCACGATCTTTCTTGTGATATCATCACCTGGCTTGATACTTGCATTCTGAGCATTCTCCAATTTGACCTTCAAGTCAGCCATATACTGTGTCAACTCCTCATTATTAAGAGACCAGGTGCTCGTCAAGTCTTCTGCACTTTCGCCCGTTCCGCAATCATTATATAATTCCATGAAAGCATCAAACTCATCTCCAGCAGGATCTAATGCCAAGAATTCTTGTATCGTTCCATTCAGTGTTTCCAATTCTGCATACAACTTAGAACTCTTTTCAATCTCTGCTGCGATATCTGCAAGATTCTTCTTCATGACATTGATGTCCTCGTCAGAAGTACCATCTACAGTCATCGCTCTTGCACTTTCGATGAATTCGGCAGCCTTTTCGGTATAAGTAGGGCATGCATTAATACCAGCCAACTTAGCATCGAGGTCTTCTGCAGCTTTCTGCACATCATTCAAGTTCATAGCCTTGAAGCTTGAACCACAATACTCAATCTGGAAATTATCTACGAATACCCAGTTAGCAGTACAATTATCCAGCTTGAAGCCGATAGTCAAATCCTCACCTTCCTTGATATCCAGGAGGAATTCATACTTCTGAGGTACTTCAGCCTTGGTAGCAACAGTCTGAGAATTTTTAGTAGCCTTGGTATCTGCGAATACAGAAACACCCTCTACCTTATAGTCATTACCCTTAGACTGCTGGGTTGCCATCGCATAGCATGTCACCTTATAACCACCCGCAGGCAGGTTGTGCAAAGTCTGAGAGAGAACACCGTCACTGAGGCGACCAGCACCAGCAACTTCAGTATTTGTTACAGGATCAGAATTTCCACTCACCCAGCGCTCAATAAACTTTTCTGTCTCGTATCCATCAGATGCTGTATATTTATGAGATTGAAGCTGCCAATTAGTACCATGGCCGCCATGACCAACATCACCCTTATCATCATATATACAATCATGAGTCCAACCAGTCAAAGCATCACAATTGGCGTCTGGAACATATTCTGTAATATTTACAGGAGATTCAGCGGTAGCTTCAGCCATTGCCTTATTTCTTCTTGCATCAGTAATCATGCGAGAAGCTTCCTTCAGCTGCCAATATGCAGCGTTAGGATTATTGTAGATAGCTTCTACTGCAGCCACATCTACTCCTTCATCAATTGCAGAATTAATCTGATCCTTCAACTTCTCTAAGCGATAGAAATAAGTATAAGGATAAGCAGCCCAATCAAGACCATAATTGGCATCAGCTGTCAAAGCAGGGCGGAACAGACCATCTACAGCAGTCTCACCTTTACCATCTAATCCATTATCATTAGGATTATAGCCGGCATAAGTATCAGGCTGCTCGTTAGACTGGAATCTGAAAGTAGTACCATTAGGTGTAACTTTCCAATAGGTTTTCTCTACACCTTGATTATTGTAATCAACATAAGAGTTACCACCATTTTCATCAAATGAGTTAAGGAATATCTTGTTAGAAAAGTCACCAAACTTACCAGATTTATCATTACAGAAAGAATAGGTACCATTAGGCTGACCATCATCGCCCTTATTAGGAACGATAACAAAGCCAAGACCTGATGTGCCCAAACTTGTCTGGGTGCCATAAGCATTACCATTGGTAAGCCACTGGTCTGCCAAGATATTCTTGATAGCTACGGTATCAGTACCATCCAGTTTCAACTGTACTGGATTTGGAAGAGTAGGATCTTCCACATGAGCTTGTGCATAATTGGTGCTTAATGAAGCAACCAAAACTGCTGAATAAAGTAAACGTTTGTCCATGCGTTATTTTTTGGTTTAATAGGTTGATGAAGTTATTAGCTTCATTTAATTAAAGTTTTATCTGGTTGCAAAATTAGTAATTTAACCGTAACATACAAGTTTTTAAGCAAGAAAAGTTCTTGTTTTTTAGATTATTTAACCAAAATGGGTGTGTAAAATACAAAAAAACCAATAGTACACATTATATAATAGCGTAAATTCAACACTTATCGCTCCATAAGTTTAGCAAAAAAAATCCGAGAGGCGCACAAGCACTTAGTTAATCTTAGTTAACGCAGAGATATTTTTCAATAAAAATAGCATTATTTATTAAAGTATTGTTATCTTTGCACCCAAAATAACTAACGAAAGTATCCTAACAACAAAATTTGATTCAATCGAAATGAAACTGAGCCTATACCCAAATACGGTAAAGAGTGGTATTTTCCGCCTACATAAGCACGATTTACGGGCTTTATTTGCAGGTCAAAATTCGTTTAAGATAGCAAATAACTGTTAAAAGGAGAAATCTACACATCAGATACATCGAAACTTCTAAACAACAAAATAACAAAAATATGAGCAACCGCTTTATCAATCAATCGCGTCATGCGATGCTCGGTATATGCGCTACTTTAGCCATCTCAGGCTTCTATGCATGTACTGACTCTTACGACCTCGACGACAAGGGCAACATCCCGACGAATTTGGGTAAGAGTATCTATGAAGAGCTGGAAAATCCAAGTGAAGCCAGTAGTCTTCATGGTACATTCAAAACCTATCTTCGCCTGATTGATGACCTTGGATACAAGGAGGTCATGTCAAAAACAGGTTCAAAGACTGTGTTTGCAGCTAACGACTCTGCATTCAACGAGTTCTTCAAGAGCAACAAATGGAACGCCAAATCGTATGAAGACTTGACAGAGTCCATGAAAAAACAACTGTTCTACACTTCTATCCTTGACAATGCCATCCTGACAGAAATGCTTTCCAATGTGGAAAGTTCCAACAGTTCTGTTACCCGAGGCATTGCCATGAAACACCAGACCTCTGCCAACGCTACCGACACCATCCATCATGTATGGGCTTCTGAGTTGCCAGTCAACAACTCTTATTGGACTCCATATATAAAAGGTGGAATCGACGTAGTAATGGACAACACCCGTCCTATGATGGTTCATTTTACCCAGGAGCAGATGCTCAACAATGGTATCAACAGCGAAGACTTTGCCGCCATCACAGGAAGACCATACGAGTCGGGTGGTACCTTTATCTTCAAGAACAAGATTATAGCTAAGGACGTAACCTGTCAGAACGGTTATGTAAACCAGACTGACGGTGTCATCGTACCTCCGGGCAACATGGCACAGATAATCAGAGAAGGCAAGGACACCAAGTGGTTCAGCCGCATGCTCGACCGTTTCTGTGCTCCATACTATGATGCCCAGACCACATTAAACTATAATGACAATGCCCTCCTCAATGGCAAGCCAATGATTGACTCCATTTTCCAGTGGCGCTATTTCAGCGAGCGTTCTCAGGGAGCAGTTGCTCTTCAGAGAGATCCAAAGCAGGTGGCATTGGCACAGGATATGCTTCTCAACTTCGACCCAGGATGGAACCAGTATTACAGCACATACGGCACGATGCTCGCCGATATGGGTGCGATGTTCGTTCCTGATGATAAAGCAGTAGAAGACTATTTCCTCAATCCATCCAATGGTGGTTACAACATTCTTGGACTTTACGCCAAGAAGCCTCTCACCAAGGAGAATTTCGGCGAGAACTTAGACAGTATTCCAGCCAACATCATCCGCTCATTCGTCAACAATATGATGAACGCATCCTTCGTACAGTCAGTACCAAGCAAGTTCGGTACCATCATGGACGAGGCGAGTGACCCAATCGGACTCACCTTGAAAGATGTCATCAAGAAAGAGAATGCCTACGATGTACGTATCGCCAACAATGGTGCCATCTACATGCTCAACCGAGTGATTCCACCAATTTCATATAATATTGTATCTACACCAGCGTTGCTCCGCAAGGCAAAAGACTTGGGTGTCATCAACTGGGCTATCCAGGACAAGGATATGCTGAAGGTAAACTACTACGCCTACCTGCGTGCCAGCGCAGCCAACTATGCCATGTTCCTGCCAAGCAATAGAGCTTTCGACATGTATTATGTAGATCCAGTATCATTAGGTAAGAACTACAAGGATGGTCCTCGTGTACTCCACTTCTATTATAAAGATGTGCATAAGGACAAGAATATCTCTGTATCTGCATTCAAATACAATCCAGCTACAGGTTCTATCAGTTCAGACTCTACAACCGTTCAGTTGGGCGCAGTTACCGACCGCTTGATTGATATTCTGAACTATCATACCGTATCACTTTCACAGTCCGTCTCCAAGGACAACATAGGTGTAACCAACAAATACTACAAGACCAAGCATGGCGGTGAGATTGCCATCCACGGAGGTCACGTCGGCGGAAACGTAGTAAGCGGTGGACAGATTAATGGTATTGCAGGCAGTACCTACAGCTATCCTGTTTCAGAAATCAAGGAAGCTACCAGCTACAGCAATGGTAAGGCATTTGTCATCGACCACCTTATCCAGGCTCCACAGACCAGTGTATATGGTTGTCTCAATGACAACAGCCAGTTCTCTAAGTTCCTGGATTTGTGTACACCAGCCAATCTGAGCAATCTGCTGACCAGCATCGGTATGGATAAAGACGAACAGAAGCAGTTTACCGTATTCAGTGATGTCTTTGCCAACACCACCGCAGAAAACAAGAAGTACGACTGTCTCGACCAGAACGTCAACTTCTACAATACCTACAACTACACCCTGTATGCACCAAACAATGATGCCATGGACTTGGCATTCAAACATGGTCTCCCTACCTGGGAGCAGGTAAAGGAAGTAATGGACAAAGCTTCAGCAAATGACGAGGCTGCCAAGGCTAAGGCACTGAAGATGGCAGAAGCTATCAGAAACTTCATCCGTTATCACTTCCAGGACTTCGCACTCTATGCCGACAACACCATCGACTACGGAGATGCACAGGAAGTAGGAAACGGCAACAGATCATACATGACCTCCTGCACCATCGGTTCTGCTTACAAGCGACTCAAAGTCAAGGGTGGCAGCGGCAAGTTGAATGTAACTGACGAAAATAACAACACCGTCTTCATCAATGCGAATGGCGACAAGTTGGTCAACTTCATGGCTCGTGACTACATCTTCAAGAGTGGTGCTATTGAAACATCCTCATTCACAGCCATCCATGAGATTTCAGAGCCACTCCACTTCATTAACAGCAAACGTTATGACGATGGTTTCGCCAGCAACACACCTGAAGCCAATCAGGCACGCCTGAAGAATCTCAAGAACCTATACTATGCACAGAAGCATGGAATCAAGTTCTACAAATAATTTCACAACCAAGCTTATAACACAATGAACAATATAAGAACATACATAACCGTAGGTGCCTTATGCAGCGCTATGACAATCTCTGCTCAAGACCACCGTATCTCAGGTACCGTATCTGATGAGTTCGGTCCTGTCATCGGCTGTAATGTGATAGAGAAAGATGCCAACAACCGTAACGTGAACGCTACGATTACCGACGTGAATGGTAACTTCCAGTTAGCTATCAAGAACCCGAAGAATAAGTTAGTTGTCAGCTACGTAGGATACAAGACCTTTTCACAGGTCATCGGTTCGCAGACCAATTTCCAGATACAACTCAAGGACGCCAACGAGTTGGGAACAGTCACCGTAACTGCCAAGCAGCGTTTCCGCGGTGATGGTTTGAGCATCCCAAAGGACGAGGTGTCTGTTGCTACCCAGACCATGAACATGGAAATCGTGGATGGTCTTGCCTTCACCAGCGCCGATGAAGCATTGCAGGGACAGATTGCCGGTCTCGACATCGTAGCCAACTCTGGTAACCTCGGTGCCGGTACTACCATGCGTATGCGTGGTGTGACCACCATCAATGGTTCTTCAGAACCTCTGATCGTTGTCAACGGTAACATCATGGACGTGCCAGATGCCAAGGATACAGACTGGTCAACCGCAACAGAGGAGACCTACAGTTCCTTGCTTTCCATCAACGTGAACGATATCGAGAGCATCGACATCATGAAGGATGCCGCTGCTACCGCTATCTGGGGTGCCCGTGGTGCCAATGGTGTCATCAGTATCAAGACCAAGCGCGGTAAGCGCGGTAAGATCCGTATCGACTACAACTTCTCACTCCAGGGCAACTGGCAGCCTAAGGGTTACAACCTCCTCTCGGGTGATGAATATACCATGCTGATGAAGGAGGAACTCTACAACCCTACACAGAATCCTTCTGCTACCACCAACATCAATGAGTTGAACTACAACAAGAGTTGGGCTGAGTACAACAACTGGAACGACAATACAGACTGGGTGAAGGCAGTAACCCAGATAGGTTGGAACCAGAGCCACGGACTCACCATCTCGGGTGGTGGTGAAAAGGCAGTGTTCCGTATCTCTGCCAACTATGACCACCAGACCGGTACCATCATCAAGCAGGTATTGAACCGTTTCTCTACCCGTTTGAACTTGGAATACTATGTGAGCGACAAACTGAAGTTCACCACCGAATTCCCATTGACTTATACCAAGAACCAGAAGAGCTATGCCAACATTTTGGGTAAGGCGCTCTCTATGGCTCCTAACATGAGTATCTACCGTGAGGATGGTAACGGCTTCGATACCAACGAGTACTACATCATGTTGCCTTCAGCAGATAAGGACGAATATGGTTCTTCTATCAGCGGTACTTCTTCTCTCCAGTTGAAGTCTGTACGCGATATCGGTAACCCTGTGGCTATCGCCAACTTGGCATGGAACAACGAGAGTACCTACCGTATCACTCCTGACTTCCGCATCAACTACTATTTCTTAGGCAATGACGACCACAAGACCCGTCTCGACTACGAGGGTCAGGTTTATCTGGATATTTTCTCCAAGAGTAATCCTACCTATTGCCCAGGTTCGTTGAGCACAAATGGTTGGAAGGATAATAGCTACAACCTCTATACAATGGATGACTACAACTCATTCCAGTTCCAGACCCGCCACCAGCTGATCTTCACTCCTAAGTTCAAGAATGAAGATATTGCCTGGATGATGTTGGGTCGTTGGGAGTTGACTTCTGGTACCAGCTATGGTCAGAACGTAAGTGAGCGCAAGTTGCCATTGGGTGCACAATCTCCTACCCTTCCTGCCGAAATCTCCAACATGTCAACCAGCAATGGTGAGTGGCGTAGCATGGCAGGCGTATTCTCTACACACTTGTCTTACAAAGGTCGTTACAATGCCGACTTTACAGTACGTGCCGACGGTACTACCCGTTTCGGTGACAACAACAAGTGGGGTTACTTCCCTGGTATGTCTGTCCGCTGGAATATCAGCGACGAGCCTTGGATGAAATGGTCTCGCAAGGTGCTCTCTATGTTGGCTTTCCGTCCATCATGGGGTGTGAACGGTAGAACTCCAAGCAGCGAGTATCTGCAGTATGCGAAATATGCAGCCGGTAGCCAGTATGGTAACGGTAATACGATGCTTCCTTCTACACGCGTAGATGGTTTGCAGCTCAGTGACCTGAAATGGGAGAAGACCACCTCATGGAACATGGGTGCTAACTTAGGACTCTTCGACGACATGATTGAGGCTGACTTCAACTACTATTACAAGAAGACCAAGGACTTGCTGAACCCAGGTGTTGCCATTTCTTCTCAGACCGGTTATACCACTTTGGCATGGAAGAACATCGGTTCTATGGAGAACAAGGGTTGGGAATTCAACATCACCGCCAAGAAGTTCATCAAGGCAGGTAAATTCTCAATGGATGCCAGCTTCAACGTGGCACAGAACTTCAACAAGATTACAGAGATGGATCAGACTGTACTCGATGGTATCAACGAGGACTGGTCTGCTGACAGCCGCGGTAAGTACCTCAAACGTATCCAGGTGGGTAATGCCTTAGGTTCTATCTTCGGTTTGCGCCACAAGGGTGTATATCAGTATTCCTATGACTATCTGGAGAACTTACGTCGCCAGGGTTATGTCATGGATGGCAACGAGAAGATCATGATCAGAGACAACAACGACCTCGTGGATTACCTCAACAACCGCTTCCTGCCATCTGGCAAGACTGCTCCTATCGCCTTGAACAGCGAAGGTAAGGTTATTACAGGTTCCGATGGTAAGCCACTGCGTATGACCTACAACTCCAAGGATGGTGGTGAGACCTACAAGTTTGATGGTGGTGATGTGATTTACGAAGATGTCAACCATGACGGTACCATCAATTCACTGGATATGGTCTATTTGGGCAACTCAAATCCTAAGTTCTCAGGCGGTTTCGGTTTCACCTTCCGTTATGGCAACTGGTCATTGCGTACCAACTTCGTTTACCGTACCGGTTTCAAGGTCGTAAACTTCGCACGAATGGGTGTAGAAAAGATGTATGACACCACCAACCAGAGTACAGCTGTGAACTGGCGCTGGCGCAAGAACGGTGACATGACTGAAATTCCACGCGCACTCTACAACTATGGTTACAACTGGCTCGGTAGCGACCGCTACGTAGAGGATGCCTCTTTCTTGCGTTTCAGCTACGTCAGTCTGAGCTACGATGTTCCAAAGAAGTTCCTCAAGAGCTTAGGTCTGAATACCTTGCGATTCGACTTCAGCGGCCAAAACATCTTCGTTTGGAGCAAATATAGCGGTACAGACCCAGAGCATGCAAACAATGGTTGGAACTTTGCTTCAGACAGTTCACAGACACCACGAAGCAAATCGTTCACCCTTCGCATGAGAATCGGAATTTAATCCAACACAAAAACAGAGACTAACAATGAAAAATAAAATAAACAATATCGTCAAGAGTTTTGCCGTCGCAGCCTTAGGCTTGCTGTCGCTTAGCTCATGCAATGACTTCCTGACCATCTATCCTACCGATAAGACAATCGGCGAGAACTTCTGGCAGAACAAAGAAGATGTTACACAGATGGTGAATGGCGCTTACACCGCCATGATTGATGGAGGCATCATAGAAAGAATGATTATGTGGGGTGACTACCGCTCAGACGAGTTGAAGAAACATCCTTCACTGATCAACACGACACTGGATGATATTTCCAAAGTAGATTTATACCCAAGTAGCGGTTACAACTCATGGGCATGTTTCTATAATGTCATCAATACCTGTAATATCGTATTGGGCCACGCGCCGGAAGTCATGCAGAAAGATCCAGAGTTCACAGAGGATGACTACCAGACAGTACGTGCCCAGATGTTGGGTTTGCGCGCACTCTGCCACTTCTATCTGATTCGCGCTTTCCGCGATATTCCTTATGTGACAAGATCATACGAGAATACAGACGACATGAAGTTGGACGGCCAGTTGCCACCAGACTCTACCCTTCAGCTTTGTATCGAAGACCTCGAAGAAGCGGAGAAGAGTTGCTACAATTACGGTATCTTCGGAGAGAACGACTGGAGAACAACCGGTTTGCTCAGCAAGGATGCCATCCATGCCATTCTCGCAGACGTATATCTCTGGAGAGCTTCTCTCTGGAGCGGTACAGATGCTGCCAAGAGCAAGGAGTATTATCAGGCATGTATTGACCATGCAGACAAGGTAATCACCTCCCACTTAAACTATTTCGAGGCTAACATCAAGGGTACCAGCTCAGAGACTAATTACCGCAACAGCAGACAACAGTACTATTTATATAACGGTCTGTTGGCCAATTACTATAACTTCGTGTTAGGAAACTCCTCTGAAAGCATCCTCGAACTTCAGTTTGACGGTGAGAAGAACTCAAACACCATGCTGTGCAAGAGTTACTTCAAGTGGGAGAAACAGGAATCTGGCTATGGTATGATGGTAGGTACATATACTGTGGGTGGTGCCCTTGCAGACAAACCGTCTCCTGCCACCAATAGTGCTTCTACTTCCGCATATTTCCAGTCTGAAAACGACTATCGTTTCTACAACAGCAGCTATGGAGTGAATGATGACAGCTACACTTCTTATGAGGTGAAGAAGATGGTGAACAAAGATAATGTCATTTGGGACATTCCTGCCCAAAAGAAAGGTACTATCTATGTTCAACCACTCCGTGACTTCAATAAGTTCGACCAGAACTGGATTATCTACCGCATCACAGACATCATGCTGATGAAGGCAGAGGCTCAGATCCAGTTGGCAGGTACAGAAACCAGCAAATACAAAGAACCATTTGACTTGATCCAGGCTGTGAACCAGCGTTCTATCAAAACAACAGCACGTGAGGACTACTTGGTTTATGAAGACAACTACAACAAGGCAGACAAGATGGAACTGCTTTGCCTCCAGGAAAGAGGACGCGAACTCTGCTATGAAGGAAAGCGCTGGTTTGACCTGGTACGCTACTGCTACCGCCACATGACGGGTGTAGATCCTACCAAGACGCTCTACGAGATAGATCCTAACGGCAGTAATCTGCCAAGTCTTGCCAACAAGGGCAACTTATTCAAGGACATCCTCGCTACCAAGTATAGCACAAACCTATATAAGTTTAAAAACGAGGGATACCTCTACTGGCCTATCTTGAACAGCGAGACCAAGACCAACAAGCTGATTCACCAGAATCCTGTTTGGGTAGAGACACAAAGTTCTGAGAGAACAGAAGAATAATATTCAAGAAATTCATAATAAGTATAGCTTTATGACAAAGTTCATTCATAAGATAGGTGGCATGGTAGCAGGTGTAGCATTCGGTGCACTCGCCTTCACTTCATGCTCCGAGCAAATAGATGAAAGCAACCTCTATACTTTCACCGGTGAAACCATCACCGACTACTTGCGAAGCGATTCCACCCTTTCGGATTTCGCTCAGATTACAGACTATGCAGGTTTGTCAGACCGCCTGTCTGCATACGGAACCTATACCTGCTTCGCTCCAACCAACGAGGCGGTAAAAGAATATATCAAAGAATTGTGGGAAGATAAAAAGTCTGCAAATCACAATGGACTCTATACAGGTGATGTAAGTGATGAAAACACGTTGGATCGCCTCTGGAAGTCTGAGAAACGTGACTCACTCTGCAAAGATATCGTAGAGGCACACCTTACGGGTTTGAAGAAAACAAGTAATGATTTGCTGACCGGTTCTGACATCACCATGATGGGCGGTAACACCCACTCACCAAAGCGTGTAGGTGACGACATCACCATTGATGGAACCTCCAAGATCATCAACAGAGACCACGAAGTGGAAAACGGTGTGGTTCATACCATCGACAAACTGTTCTACCGCTCTACCAATTATATTATAGACGAAATGGAGAACATGGGAATCTATAATATCTGGTGTGATGCCTTGAAGCAGACTGGTTTGGATGAAGTGATGAAGGAGCATATCCGTACCAACGGTATCAGCTGGTTTACCATCGATCCAGAAACCAAATATCCATTTGCTGAGTATCCTACAAGCTGCAAGGTGGGATTCACCGTATTTGCAGAGACCGACAAGGTACTTCAGAATAAAGGTATTACCAACTGGAAAGAGTTGGCAGCCAAGGCAAACGAGTGGTACAAGGATTGCGCTTCCTGGTACAGTTATCTGGAAGATCATCCAGAAATCAAGATTAGTACAGGTACCGACTATACCAACCAGTGGAATACATTGAACATGTTCCTCCGCTATCATATCCTGAAATATTCACTTTCTATGGATAAGTTAGTTTACTCATACAACGAGTTGGAATATGCAGATGTATATGAATATGTACGTACCTTATTACCATACACTATGTTCAAACTGACAGGTGTAAAGGAAAATGGTGCCGTCGGTTCAATCTATATCAACCGCATATTGAACAACCCTACACTGACAAGCACACCAGGTGCTAACTCAAAGAGTGCCTATGAAGAGGCATATAAACATCCTAAATATAATGGTATCAAAGTTGCGGGTGGCTCAGTTCTCTCCCGTCAGGCTTCTAATGGTTGGATTCATCCTATCGATGACATTCTCTGTTACGAAGCTAAAGTACCAAACGAGGTACTCAACGAGCGTATGCGTTTCGAGTTCATGTCATTGCTTGATGAAAGCATGACCAATCAGTTTAGAGGTTATTCTTACTTGGATTTCTCTTCAAGATTTGGTAGAAGCGATAAAAAGATAGGAGCCATCCGTTTCCCAGAAGGTTACTTTGAGAACATAGTCATCTACAACGGCGAGTCATCTCGTATATATTATCTGGCCAAAGACGAAGCAAAGACGTTAAACAATGGTTTTAATCCAGCCAACTGGGATTGCTGGTTGGACTACCAGGGCGACGAGCTGTTCGTAAGAGGAGCATACGACTTTGCCATCAAGTTGCCACCAGTTCCAAAAGACGGTACCTACGAATTGCGCTTCGGCTATGTAATCACCGGAGCCCGTACGATGGTACAGTTCTCTTTGGGTCACTCTTCAGACCGTTCCAAGATGACTACCTGCGATATTCCACTCGACCAGCGAGAGGGCATCGAGTCAACTACCATCGGCTGGACAGACCCAGACAAGGACGGCGACTTAGGTGCAGCGACCGACAAGTCAATGCATAACCGTGGATGGATGAGAGGTCCTAACTACTTCAGTAATTACAAGAAGGGAGCTGAGGGTACAGCCCGTACGAACATCAGCCGTCAGCCACATATTCGCCGTGTCGTAACCAAACAGTTCTTCAAACAAGGTGAGGACAACTGGTTCCGCTGCAAGACAGCCATGCCAGATAATACAGAAGCAGAGTTTGAGCTTGACTACATCGAGATTGTTCCAGTAAGCGTGTATAACCACCCTACTCTGACAGAGGATGTATTCTAAAAAGTGAATGTATTCTAACAAGAAAACAAACATAGAAATACAAAAGATATGAAAGTAAAATATATAATAATGACAGCAGTTGCAGCTTTGGGTTTCCAAAGCTGCACCGACTGGGATGACCATTATGACGTAACTACTGACGGCTCCGGTGCATCAGACAAGACACTGTGGGAGCAAATCAGCAACAACCCAAAGCTCAGCAACTTTGCAGCACTGATGGAAAAGGTAGGTTACGACAAGGCTTTGTCCACCAACCAGAGCTACACCGTATGGGCACCAAGCAACGACGCTTTCGACTTTGAGAAATACAATGCCATGAGCGACAGCTTGCTGAAGGCTGAATTCCTCAACAACCATATCGCCCGCGGTTACCATAGAGCTACTGGTGAGATCAATGAACGTGTCCACCTGCTCAACAAGAAGGTGATGGCATTCCAAGGCAATGGAAGCTATACATTGGGCAATATCGCAATCGACAGCACCAACATGTTAGGCAAGAACGGTATCATGCATCTGATGAGCAGCTACATAGACTTCCGCCCTAACTTCTATGAAGAGTTCCTGCGCAATGAGAACACAACCAGTCTTGCCCAGCTCTACAAGAATGCCATGAAGCGTGAAATCGACAGGGCTAACAGTATCGAGGGTCCAATCAAGGATGGTGCAATGACCTATCTTGATACAGTATATGTAGAGAGCAACAAGATGTTCAACTACCTGAACTCCAAACTGACCACAGAGGACAGTACCTATACCATGATTGTTCCTACAGACAAGGCATGGAAAGCGGCTTATGATAAAGTAAAGTCCTACTATAAATATCCGAAATCCATCAAGTCTTTCACCGTTAAGAACAACGATAAAACAGGCGAATTGGAATACACTCCTGCGGAGGCCGTAACCTTAGATGCAGATAGCTTGACTGAGATATATACTGCAACATCTATCCTAAGTCCTCTGATTTACAGTCACACCATCAACCCTGCTTTCCAGAAGGGTGATATTCCTACTGGAGCTACCGACTCCATCAAGAGTACAACAGGTAATGTAATCTGCAACACCTTGAACTACAACAGTGAGAACAGCCGTTTGGTCTATGATGCCAAGGATATGTTTGTGAATGCAGAGAAGAAGGTGATGAGCAACGGTAACGCATGGATTACAGACTCACTCCGCGTAAAACCTTGGGACTGCTGGTGCCCTATCATCCACCTGAGAGCACAGAACGGTAATTTTCAGGCAGCAGTGGATAAAGTATCCATCAACCAGAACGTAGCAGTAAGCAGCGACAACAGAAACAAGAATGTAGAAGGATCCATGCACGCCAACCAATACTATGAGGTAACATCCAACCTGGGTGCAGTGCCAGAGGTTTACTTCTATATACCAGAAATGTGGTACACTCCATACGCCGTATATCTGACAATGGTACCTGCCAACATCACCAATGAAGAAGCAGAGGTAACCTCACAGAAGCTCCAGGTACGTTCGTTCCAGAACGATGCTGCGGGTGGAACACTGACCAGATTCTCTCCTGTACCATTGAAGAAAGACTTCAACGTTTCTTCCAACCAAGCATCAGTAGTATTCGACTATGGTACGAACGAGAAATCCAAGATTGTGAGCAAATTCATGGGTGTATTCAATCCATCATTCTGCTACCGCAACCTGAGCAACTTCACAGACCCTGCAGCATATCCAGTATTCAACATACGTAGTGGAGACCGTGCAGTCAAAAACCAGAGTGCAGTACTGCGCATCGCAGGCATCACATTAGTTCCTATGGAAGCCGTGAAGTACTATCAGGCTCAGAAAGCATTGAACGGAGAAAGTGGTGAAGAATATAAAGATGAAATGCCAGAAATCTTCTGGGATCTCAATTCATACACCTATTAATAACACGAACTCAACAATTGAAGACAATGATAAATTTCAGAATATTGGCTATAATGGGCTTGATGGCAGTAGCTGCTGAAATCAATGCCCAAGAGACAACCGACAACGCCGAAAAGAGAGCGAAGGAAACGGTAAACAAAAAGCAGCCAAACTATCCGATGAAAGAGGTATCTGGTACCATCTACGATGCTGCCACCGGCAAGCCTCTTAGCGGTGTGCAGATCCAGGCGCTTGGAAATGCACGCTATGCTGCCATGACCAACGAGGACGGTACCTTCACGATCAAGGTGCCTACCTTCACCACCTCGCTCTATCTGTTTACCTCACAATATGCAAGCCAGCAGGTATCTATCGCAGGTGTCAACAACATCCAGGCGAAGATGCTCAGCGACAAGTTCAACGAGATGTACACCAACGGTACGAAGTTGGGCAACGAGGCAAGCCTGAAAGCACAGGTAAGTACACAGACTTCTATAGAAGACCTCATCGGCGAGAAATTGGGTGCAGATGTACGCACCGTGAAGCGCTCAGGTGCTCCTGGCATCGGTTCTGCCATGTTTATCCGTGGTCTGAACTCCCTGAATGCCAACGCCCAGCCTCTCATCGTGGTGGATGGTGTGCCTATGGACATGCAATATGACGGCACTTCACTTCAGACAGGTATGTTCAACAACCAGTTGCTGAACATCAATCCTGCCGACATCGAGAAGGTTACCGTATTGAAGAATGGTACTGCCATCTATGGTGCCAAGGGTGCCAATGGTGTCATCGTACTGGAGACCCGCCGCGGTAGAACCATCGCTACACGTATCGATGCCAACATCGGTATGGGTGTCAACTTGGTGCCACGCCTCCCAAATGTGATGGATGCAGACCAGTATATGAGCTACGCTACCGAAATGCTCAGTACCTATCCTAAGATTGACAAGTTCTTGGAAAAGGGTTCTCTCAACTTCCTGACCACAGATCCAAACAACTATTATTATAAGACATACCATAATAATACTGACTGGAGCAAGGAAGTATATGAGACTGCATTGAGCCAGAACTACAGCATCAACGTGATGGGTGGTGATGAGGTAGGTATGTACAACCTCTCACTCGGTTATACAGACGGACAGAGCACCGTGAAGAAGAATGGTTTCAACCGTGTAAACATCCGCTTCAACAGTGACCTGAGCATCATCAAGAATTTCTTCTCAACCCAGTTTGACATCGACTATGTCAAGTTGAGCCGTGATGTATTCGACGATGGAGCACCAAGCGATTTCAGCAAGGGTACCGTCACATCTCCTACCCTCCTCGCGCTGATCAAGGCTCCTATCCTGAATCCATACCTCTACAACAATACAACCCATGAGTTGACCTCTACATTGGCTGGTGCAGATGAGTTCCTGACTCCATTGAATCAGAACCTCTCATTGGCTAACCCTACAGCCTTGTTAGTAAATGGTAGTGGCAACAACAAGAACCGTATGGAGAACTCTATGTTCCATATCCGTCTGGCTCCTAAGTTTGAATTCAAGGGTGGATGGACATTGAGAGAGAACATCAACTATACGCTGAACCGTAACTCCCAGCGTTACTATCGTCCAAAGGGCGGTGTTCCTACCTACTATGTAGAAGGTTTGGGTAGAGTTCAGACCCAGTCTGCTTCTATCTTCGCTAAGGAAGAAACCCTGATGAGTGATACCCGTCTGGACTTCACACGCCTCTTCGGTGCTCACTCACTCAAGGCTATGGGTGGTTTCAGATACCTCAGCTACAACTATGAGATGAACAACCCTACAGGTCAGTATAGTACAGCCGGTAATGACAAGTTGCCTAATGTATCCAATAACATGGACTTCAAGGATGCCACAGGTAATGACTACAAGAACACCTCGCTCACCTGGTATGCTCAGGCAGATTACAACTATCGCAACCGCTACTTCCTACAGGTAGCTGCCTCTATGGAGAGCAGCAGTACCTTCGGTAAGAAGGCTACAAGTCTGAAAATCGGTGATGTGGCATGGGGCTTCTTCCCAAGCATTCAGGCTGGTTGGGTAGTAACCAATGAGAACTGGGCTCCAAAGAACAAGAACTTCAACTACTTGCGCCTCAACGCTGGTTATGAAGTGACAGGAAATGACAACATCAACAACAAGGCTGCCCGCACATCCTTCGAAGTGTTGAAGTTCATCCACAACAACATTCCTGCCGTACAGCTCAACAATATCGGTAATGAGAACATCACTTTCGAGAAGACTCGCCGCTTCTATACAGGTTTCGAGAGCCAGTGGCTGGAGAACCGTTTAGGTTTGGACTTCACCTTCTTCTTCAACCATACCACCAACCTTCTTACATTGAAGGACTTCACCACTCCTGTGGCAGGTGTGAAGAGTTACTGGAGCAACGAGGGTAGTCTGGACAACAAGGGTGTAGAGGTACACATCAACGGCAAGCCTATCGTCAGCCGCAAGTTCACTTTGGAATTAGGAGCAAGCATCGGTCATTATCTGAACGTAATCAAGTCGCTTCCTAACAACACAACCCTTGCCCTGAATGGTCAGGAGAATGCAGCAGTAGGCTACACATCCAGCATCTACGGCAACCAGAACATCGCAACACTCGTCAATCACAGTGCAGGCGTATTCTACGGTTACAAGACAGCCGGTGTGTTCTCTACCGATGCAGAAGCAAAGGCAGCAGGCAAGGACGGCTATCTCTACCAGGTAGATGAAACCGGAGCCAAGAGCTATTTCAAGGCAGGTGACATGCACTTCGTAGATCTCAATGGCGACGGCATCATCAATGAGAGCGACAAGACCATCATTGGTGACCCAAACCCAAAGTTGTATGGTAACTTCTTTGCTCACGCTACATGGGGCAACCTGACATTATCTGCCATCTTCGGTTACTCTATCGGCAATGATATCTACAACTATCAGCGCAGCATCCTCGAGAGTGGAAATAACTTCTACAACCAGACCAGCGCCATGACAGACCGTTGGAGAGTAGAAGGCCAGGAAACCAATATGCCTCGCATCTCTTATGGAGACGAGATGGGCAACTCACGCTTCAGCGACCGATGGATAGAGGATGGCAGCTACCTGAAGCTCCGCTCCCTCAATATCAACTACAAGATACCAGTCAACTCTTCCTGGCTCCAGGGACTTCAGGTATGGGCAGAGGCAAACAACCTCTTCACCATCAGCAAGTATCTTGGCGGAGATCCAGAGATGTCTGTATCCAATGCAGTTCTTTACCAGGGCATTGACACAGGTTGCGTATCACAAGGTCGCACCTTCACTGTCGGCGTGAAGATCAACCTCTAATAAAAGTACAACAATCACAAAGCATAAAAAAATGATAAAAATTAAATATTTTATTGCAGCACTCATGGCTGCTATCACACTCAACTCATGCAGTGATATGTTCGATGATGGATCCAACCGCTACATCACCAATCCATCGCTTGATGAAAAAGTGGACTCCATGTTCTACATTAATGGTATATTGAAGGGTGTACAGCAGGCCATCGACCAGAATGTGCTTATCAACGAACTTCGTGGTGACTTATTGACCACCACGAAGGACGCTTCAACCGATTTGCAGAAACTGGCTTCTTTCGATTACTCCGGCACCAACAAGTACGATTCTGCATACGTTTACTACCGTATCATCAACAACTGCAACTACTACATTGCTCACCGTGATACCACGCTGATTACCGGTTCCAGTGAAGTTGCGATGAAGGAGTATGCAGAGGCCAAGGCTATCCGTGCATGGGCTTATCTCCAGTTGACCCACAACTACGGCAAGGTACCATTCTATACCAAGCCGTTGACTGATATCGCCGGCATCGAGAATGCAGCAAGTTCTGAGAAGAAAGATATCTACGGAATTGCTGCTGAGTTGGCTCCAGACTTGGAGCAGTATGTAGATCTGCCAGTACCTAACTGGGGTAACTTCGAGGCAGGTACCAACGATGCAGGAAACAACAAGACTGTCAATACTGCGAAGATGATGATTCCTGTAAGATTGATCTTGGCAGACCTGTATCTGGAATCCGGCAACTATGCAAAGGCTGTTGAGCACTACTTCAACTACCTGAAGAAGAACAAAGAGACGGTCAACAACTATATGGCAAGACCGACCTACAGTCCTGATTACAATAGCTACCCTAATTCATTAAAGATGGGATACTACTGTACGGTTTCCAATACATCAGACTGGAAAGTCTGCTATATGAGCGACTTGGAAACTGATACTTACGTAGCAATGGCTACCAATAAGTTGCGTGGTGAGATTACAGCTTTGCCAGGTCTCTTCGGCTACAATTACTATACTTCATCAGATGGTACGGAAGTAAACGAGAAAATTTCTCTTGAACCAACCAATGCCTATCTGAATTTGAGCAACAGTCAGGACTTCTATTATGCAAATGGAAACGGTAACGGCAGTTCTGAATTCAATATCAAGAACCTGATTTTCGCTAAAGCCTCTATCGGTGATATGCGCTACCACAGTTCATACGAAAGAGTGAAGTTTAGTACACAGGTGGAATTGACTAAGGTCATCCTGAAGTATTACAATGCCAATATCACATTGTACCGAACAGCAGGTATCTATCTGAAGTTAGCTGAGGCTGTAAACCGTATGGGACATCCTGATGTAGCATTCGCCGTATTGAAGGATGGATGGAATCATACCTTGGAAGAGGACACCACCTATATGACCCAGGAAGGCATCAAGTTCCTCAAGACCACCTTGCCATTCCTGACACCAGAAAACCGTGTCGTCTTCGATGATGAAAGTGAAACCAACGGTGTTTCTTTTGGTAATCAGGGTATTCACGCTCGCGGTGCTGGCTTTACCATGGGCAATGGTTCCGGTTATCAGTTCCAGAATGAGATCGACAAGAAGTTGGCTCAATTGGGCCATGCTTATCCTGCTAATGCAACAGCAGAAGACAGTTTGAGAATCAACCAGGACTGTGTAGAAGACCTGCTCTGTGATGAAATGGCATTAGAGCTTGCTTGGGAAGGTTCCCGCTATGGCGACCTCTGCCGCATTGCACGCCACAAGAACACAGACAGCTATTGGGGCACCAACTACGGTTCACTCTGGCTTCGTGACAAGCTTGCATTCAAGAATCTCAGCATAGACCTCAGCAATCCAGAAAACTGGTTTATGCCATTCAAATAAAAGGCTCGGACATGAGTTATAAAACATCAAGTGGCCACACTTGATATAACAAGTTAGAAACGCTTTCTCGCCTGCGAGAAAGCGTTTCGTTTGTATAAAAGCGCCTCACCCTTCACCTCTGCCACATAAACAACTGACACTCAGACGGTTACTCAAGCAATTACTCATTTCCACCCTTCACCACCCTTCACCACTTTTCATCACCCTTCGTCTTGTAAAAATTTTCGCCATTCTTCACCACCCGTTATTTATTTTAGCATCTTCCGGCTTTCCATGAAAAGTGAAGCCTACTTCTATGAAGAGTGAAGTAAGCTTCTATGAAGAGTGAAGTAAGCTTCTATTAAGAGTGAAGCAGGCTTCTATTAAGAGTGAAGCAGGCTTCTATTAAGGCAGAAATAACATTCAGATGACAGACGGTGAAGGGTGAAGATGGGTGGTGAAGGGTGAATTTTTGCCCTTCACCACCAGAACCCCAGTGTTTATGGGGGGGCAGGCAAAAAGATGAAGGGTGAAGGGTAAATGCCTATACGAGTTGAAGAAAAAGGACTAAGATAGGAAAAAAACTTGCCTATGGCGCAAAAGTGCCCTTACTGAGGGCACTTTATTGCCATAGGCAAGCACACGATCTGAATACAACTTATTTAACTAAATATCTCTTTCCATTGACCAATATGATTGTACCAGGAGAGACTGCATCCTTGTGGATGCGCTGACCAGATAAAGTATAGACTATCTTGTCGTTTATACCTTTCACAGAGTCTGATGAAACCTCCCTGATAGCAGTAGGCGTTTCTTTGACATGGAGCACAACAGGCTTCCAGGTATCCAGACGACCATCCCCATCAGCATCAACAAGTCCCGTCGTTCCATTAGGAACAAACAGATGAACTTCCTCAGCCTGTTTTTCACTGACAGGATCCGCAACCGTACCAGCACCCTTGATTACCTTAAAGGTAATTTTCTCATGAGGCGTATCCCCAAAGATAGCCATGATGGCCACGTGATGCAGGTTGCCTGCTTTCTGCGGAAAAGGTTCAGGACACTGATTGCCCACTACATAGCCCTTCGAATCAAAAGCCACAATCTCACAATCTTCCAAGAGAACATCATTCCACATCACCTGACAGTACAAGAAAGAATTGGTATTGTATATGCGATGTTCCCGCTCATAACGGTCAAGATATTGGATTTGGCGCCAGCCGCTCTCCTTCTCCCAACCAATCTGACCAAATTTCTTATATCCGTCAGACTTTCGATAAGTACCATCCTCACAAGCCTCAGACTTGGAAGAATACTTGTCGTGAATGTCGGTTTGTGCGGACATTCCCTGTACCGCACAAACCAGACATAATATTAAAAAGAATTTTCTCATAAATCTTACTTGTTAAGATGAACGAATTTCTTGTTACCACGAATGACAACAGTCTCGATAGCATGCTTAGCCACACGCCTACCGTTCAAATCATACGTTGCTTCTGAACTATCCTCATCCGTCTTGACAGAGCCAATACCTGTGGTAGAAGCCAAATCGATGACGAGAGGTTGATCAAGACTACCCACAATCGCATCGTCACGATAGAACATGGTTCCAGGGATTACCTGTTCCATTCCATCCACGCTGACGATGAAGCGCAAGTTAGCACCACTGTTCTCACCAGCAATCGTGATGAAGTAAAGATCCGCATGAGCCTCATCAGTCAAGGCACGAAGTTCACCATCACCATCCATCACTCTGACTACGGCATCCGAACGGATAGCACCATGCTTATCTACCACACGGGCGATGACGTTCATATTGCCTTGATGCTTCTGGGCAATCTCAGCTTTCTCATTCGCTGCATCATTACCACCCAGTCTCATGCCCTTAGCCATAGAAGTCTCCTTGGCTGCAGCAGAAGAAGTTGCAGATGGATAATGGAAAGTCTGCTGCTGATTACGAGTAGAATAATACAAGTAACCCTCGCCCGACTTCAATGCCTCCAAAGAGCCTACCCATTCACTACTGTTCCAAGAAGCAAAAGCCGTCTGACTCTTGACAACATCACCTTCCTGAGGTTCGAGATCAGCAAACGCATTGCCGAGAGAAACGTATCCAGGAGCCTTATAGCCAATCCAGTTCCAATTAGGTTTGATGACAACAGGATCGTTGGCAACATCAATAGCATCACCGACAACAGACAGAGATACAGGTGCATTGCCCTGGATTTTGTACATCTCGCCAGCTACCACCTCGTTGATAGAATTACTGGTAGGAGTCCACTGTCCATTTTCACTGATCATATAGTTCACCTGATTCTTGATGCCAGCGAGAAGTTCATCAGCACTGCCATTATCAGGATTCACATAGAAGCTGCTCCATTGCCATCCCTTCTTGAGATTCAGGATCTGCTCTACCTTTTCCTGGGCATTCCAAACGTTAGGTGAAGAGATGGTACCGACGATATTGTCGGTCACAAACATGTTAGCCTTGTCCATGCTCACCTCTACCATCGGAAGAACTCTACCCGTCTTAGCCTCAAATACCTTATAGGTCAAGTCCTTGCCGTTGTCCTCAGCATTACCATATACATTCATGAGCACATAGTAAGCATCATAGCGAGAGAAGTAAGCAGGCTTAGCCACACCCACGCATCTGTCACCTCGGAAGGCAGCCACGATGTCATTCACGTCTTGCGACATCTCACCATTGATTTCAAGCTGACCATTGACATTCATCGTAAATTCGTAATCTGCAGAATTTACGCTCCAGTCTGGAGCCACACTCGTACTGTTCACCTTGATGACCATAGGTTCTGGTACGCCCAAGTTACCGGTCAGGTAAATCGTAGCCTCCTGACTGCCGATGGCAAGAGCAGGATCAACCACAAAGGTCAACTTCTTGCTGGAAATCGCAGGCAGATAGCCCGTTTCATTCTCCAGAGTGAGCCAAGATGGCAAACCGCTTACAGTCCAAGACTCTGTAGTACCACTATTATTATTGATTTCAGCCTCGATGCTCACCTTTTCAGTACCATGCTTCACAGTTTCCACTTCATCCTGTTTCCATACCAGCTGGTTTTGGCGAACATAGACATCCCATGTCACATTCTCAGAATAGTTGTTGTGACTGTCACGTACATTCTTGACCGTTACAGTCAGCGTGCATCCCTCGATACGTTGTGGTTGCTCTGTGAGATTTACCAGAATCTTACGCTCGCTTGCCACATATTCGAAGCTTACATTCTGCTTATCAGGTACAGACTTCAATGCCGGTACATTATCAGAAGTTGGCGCAAGAGTTACAGGCACATTGATAGGCTTAACTGCCCCAGATTGTGTAGCACTCTGGTCAGAGAGCGTTGCTAAGATGGTAGGCGCATTACCTTCATCAAGTCCACCCTCCTCGAAAGGATAGTAAGCTATCAAGCCATCACTTGCCTTATTGACACGGGCATACATATTGTTCTTGATGACATCACCCATGCGACGACCCTTCCAGATACGGATTTCATCTATCGCACCCTTCAGCATATCCGTAGCCTGAGCACCATCATACTTACCACCCAAGAGCAACTTACTTGTCTGGATGGCAGGAAGAACAGAAGCCATCATCTGCTTCTTAGCCACACCATCGAGATAAACCGTAGCAGAACCAGATGTACTCTTCAGCACATTGACAGCTACATGGTGCCACTGGTTGTCAGTCACCTTGTCAGAACCGATTGCATAATCAGCGCCATTCACATTCATCTTGAGCAAACCAGCCTCATCAACAAATATGTCGAACTTATCCTTGTTATTGAATCCGAAGACATTCGCCTTACCATTCTGTTTTTCCTCAGCACGGAACCAGAATTCAGCCAAATAGCTTTCCTCATGGGTTGTGGCAATCTTGGAAGCATCCACAGCCACGACGGTCTTTCCGTCCAAGGCAAGTGCATAATTCTTGCTTGCTAAATACCAGGCTGTAGCAGAAGGCAAAACGAGATTACGACTGCGAGCATAGTCGGTAGCCAAACCACCATGACCTTCATCCAGTCGCCAATAGCCCATCAAGCCATCGCTATAACGGGTCTTCCGCTCGTACATTTCATTCTGAGCCTCACTCCAAGGACGAGCCTGATTCCAAAGACTGACATCATGTATCTGACCTTGCATCTTCTCACCCAATGTGACAGGACCATTGCCTTTGTACTCACCAACCTTTAAATTGTTGAACAAGACAACATCAAAGGCATCATAAGCATAATTGGCATTGAAGGTCTGCTTCTCTGCATCATAACTGAAGCTGACAAACTGCCAGGTATTCTTCTTGAAAGCATTGTCGCTGGTAAATTTCTGTCCATTGACATCAACTACCATCTTGTCATCATCAGCCACGCTCACGGTCATTCTGCCAGCCTTCGTGCCATGTGAGAATACCTCACCCTTGGCAGAGTAACGCATCCACATATTGACGGCAAACGACTTATTGCTTAAATTGAAGTTGGCATTGGTCTTGGCACCTTCGCCACCTGTCAGATTCAGTGCCACATCATGAGCCACCTGTGCATCATTCAATTCTCCCTGGATAGAGAAGTTGTCAGCCTTGCTCATCGCACCAGAACGAATATCCTCGTTGAAAGTCAAGGAGATTTCGCTGTCTGCGGTAAGTACGCCATTAGATGGATTAGGATTGCTAATCACCTGTGGGCGAGCCATATCCTTATAGAAGGAAATGACCTCAGAAGACTTCGTCACCTCTTCACCACCGAAGTTGCTCACCGTAATGGTACGGATGTTCCATTGTCCATCAGGATAAGTATCATTGTTTGCCATACTGAAGACATAATTGAATGTACCTTCATCAGGCAACAAGCCCTTGTTCTTATCAGCAGCCGCTTCCTTCTCGCTGACTACCCACTCTTTCACGGTAAGCCACTGCGGATTGCCCTGCTGCTGTACCTGCAGGCGAACGCTCTTCATACCACGAGCATTCTTATCATAATTACTGATGGTAAGATGCATCGAAGTACCAGTCTCCAAATTGATGGCACTCTCAGCTGACTTCAGAGAGACATCACTGCTCGTCTGCTGGAAGTAGGCACTGAGTTTCAGGATTTCCTCGATATTGCTATCACAGGTGCTTGACATACGAAGCTGCAAATCCTTATAATCATAAATGTCAGGATTGGTCTGTGAAATCTGCAAAGTCTTGGTTACAGTCTCACCTGCTGGTACGAGAATTGTACGACCAGCGGTCACATCCTTACCGTCCATCTTGACAGCAGCACCATTTGGATTGGAAGAATCGACCACATTCAAGTTGAAGTAACTGTCGATATCAGCCTCACTGGTATTCTGCAAGTAGATGGTAAATGTAGCAGGTTTGCCACTTGGTACACCTGTCACAGAAGTTTCCTTGGCACTGAGATGAGGCTGCTCCACCTGAGCAGTCTTTGTCTGGATGGTAGTACCCGGTCTGTAATACTTGGTCTTCACCTCATCCTCGTATGGGCAACTGGTTTGTCCGGCACGAGTATAGAAGATAGGTCCAAATCCATCAGGAGCATCGATGACATCAATAGAAAGTGCATCGGCATCACCAGTCTCTACAAGCGAGAAGCCCACTTCACGAGAAGACTCCTCGGTGCTGCCATCACTTGTTGTCGCGCCACCTCCCTTTTCATCGTTTGTCAAAACCTCAACACCATTTCCATCAAATGCAAATCCAAGTTTTCCACTACCTACAATCAGCAGCGAAGTCTCGCTTTCCACGGTGAAATCCTTACTGTTCACCGATTGGGTAGAACTGGACACACTTGAACCGGCATCAAAAGAATAGTTCGTACGCTTGTACTCAGCATTCTCGATGGCAGTCACCTTTGCCTTCTCATTGTTGGCCAAAACCTGTGTCCATGCAGAAATCTGCGCATTATACCAGGCGATGGTATCGCTTGCCACATAGTCGTCCTTCAATTGAGAACCATTGTATGCACTCTTTGGCAAGACCATCTTATAAGACTCACCGCTAAGTTCACCAGACTTGGAAGCCTTGGCTCCCCAAACTTTCTTATCACTATTGTTGGAGCCTAATCTGGAATCAGTATTAGACAACTTGGTGATATAAACTGGCTTGTCTGTGTTATTGACATAGCCATCATAGCTGTTCACATGTACCAAGCAAGAGTTACGCAACTTCTTGAAGTTTGGCAGCAGTACGTTCTCCACATAGTTCTGAGTATAGGAGAACTCAGTACCATAACGAGTACCCACGCTCATCACATCGCGTTTCTCCAGTGCTGGCACACTATTAGCATCAGCCGCATAGATACCTACCTGTCGGGCATTGCCGAAATTGTAGTTCACAGAAGAACCGATGAAGACGTCACCCTGATCGCCTACATACTCCGGCTGATCGCTGGTAGAGATACGCTTGGTAGTGGTAATGGTCTGAACAGTGGTATTTCCCATTCTCACCTCTTCGTCAATCTTGACTCCCACTTCCAACTCGTTCTTCACTTCTATTTTGGTATCTTTAGTTACCAAAGCACCCATACCTGCCGTACCGGTTGTAATGGTAGTTTCGCAACCCATGCTTGCCTTGACGCTCGTCTCATTGGCATATTTTATAGTTCCACCACGCATCTTGGTGGTAGAGAAGGACTGTCCTTCCTCGATATAAGCATTTGATCCGGAGCCTGCTGGGTCACGAAGAATCATAATCACCTCGTCAGGACCAGAGGTCACGAAGTTGCTACCCGAAGTCAACTGTCCCAAGACAATGCCCTGGAATCCGTTGCCACTCCAGTTCTTCTCCACACCATCTATAGGATAGCTCATCGTGAGCGTACGGGTGTAAGGAGTCAGGATATTTGGAGAACCAGCTTGCCAAGAGTAGGTTCCATGACCTAAAGAGTCGAGCTCGATTTCAGTCTGAGAAGACTCATATACCTCACCGTCCTTGTCACCAGTGACATAGACAGAAGTACCAAATCCCATCTGGTTGGTGATGTTCACCGTATTGTTTGCCAATGGCACCTTTGACTCCTTGACAGGAGCATCAGCGTCATGGTTGAAATACTTTTCATACAAACTCAGGTCGAACTCGTAGTTGCCTCCCTGAACGAAGATCGGATAACCGAAGGTATAGGCATCCGCATTTGCAGTCTTTGGCAGAGTAAACGTTTTCTCCTTATTATATAGTTCTATCGATTTCTTGGTGCCATCTTCAGCAACCAGCTCATAGGTTGGTTCACCAAAGGCACCTTCAGCCTCCACATTCTTCTGTACCACATCCAGGATAGCCGGACTGCGGTAACTCTTCTTCAACGATGCTACATATTCAAACTTCTTATAGCCATCCTCTACTTCGATAGAATCGACAGATGTATTCTGTGGATCAGTAGCATTGATGATTTCAGCCGTATTCCAACTGATATCGCTGTTGCTGTCAATCTTAATTCCTGTCACAGTATATTGAAGCGGTGGAACCATAGCAGCAAACTCACCGGTCTTAGGGTCGGTCTTGATGGTAATGATACGTGCCTTATCGGCAGAACCGGAACCCACAGTAGTAGTAGAGTTACAAACAGCATCAGCAGGAACAGCAAATACTCTATCGGTCTTTGCCGTCACATATTCATAAGCCTGTCCATTCTTTTCCACACTCACATTCATACTATAAGTATCAGAAGCCTTCAGGGTCAATGTAGCCTGACCAATGTTGTTGACAGACTGTCCCAAACCAAGCGGTTTTTCATTCTCTACCGCACCACCCGTCACACGACCTACGATAGGTACAAGCGTGGTGTCGTAGAACATAATGGATGGAATATCTCGGATAAACTCGAATGTTTCCATCTTATTAGCATCCTCATTCTGGGTAGGATAATACCCCATACCCTTATACGACTTGCCATCTGCATTGCAGAACTCATGACCGATCTTGCTGGCACTGATATAGTGATAGCCGATAGGCACGCTGATGGTATATTCACCCTTTTCGTTGGTTTGGATAAACTCACCATCCTTGGTGCAAGACACACCATCCACGGCAAACTGCACACCCTCTACAGGGATTGTAGTACCTTGATAATATACGACACCGCTGACAGAGAATGAACTGACATCCTGGAAGTCGACACCATTGTGAACGAGCGACTGTGCACTGACAAAGCGGTTTGCCTTGGCAGCAGAGAACTTATGTTCGCCCATGGAAGGACGGATAGTATAGCTGGTACCATCGCCAGAGAAAGGCACGCCACTGATGGTGTAGTTACCATTCACGTCGGTATATGCCGACAAGGAGAGCTGATCCTCCGAAGGCACGTCATCGGTAACAGCCATATTACTGATGATACCATGGTTACCATTAGAGACACCACCCGTCTTCGAGTAGTCATAAGCTATGGTTTGATTAGTAATACCCTCATCAAACTTATAATACAAGTAGAGACCATCCTCACTGCCCGACAGCGTGTGATTATAGTTCTTCTTGATTTGGTCGTCTGTCAATTCCTTTGTCCAGAAGCGACATTCGTCGATGACACCAGAATAAGTTTGGTTATCACCTCTGCTATCTCCATACCAAAGTCCAGATTCAGGCAAGTAATCCCTATTTGCAGACAAAATGGCATCAACCATCTTATATGCACTTGGATCTGAAATCTGCACCTTGGCACTTTGGATTTTTCCGTTTTCCCCTATAACACGCACTGTATATGTCGCATTTCCATCGAAAGAAACAGATGCATTATAGAACTTGCCCGTCGCTATTGTAATTTTCTTGTCCAAATAACGGCGGTCAATCTCTAGATTGTTATTTTTAAGATAAGATAGTCCTATACTGAGATCACCTGTAGGTCCAACTGCAAAATAGAAAAAATTGGTAGCGAAGACGTGCATACCATTTTCCGGGAATTGGTCTATCTTGATATACGTCTGTGCAGTCCATGGATTACCGAACAAAGATGCCATCGTCTCTTTAGGCTTGGCAATACCCACCTGACAGGTCACATCTTTGGTAGTGCTGAGCGCATGGAATGCCGTCAGTTTTTCTCCATCAGCATTATTTGCTTCCGCTATCACTTTCACACCTTCCACTGCCGTGCCTGTATCATAAGATATACGACCGCTGACAACTCCCGTAGCAAGAGCAAAACCATCCGTTTCTTGTGATGCACCAGGACTAATAGTTCCTGTTTCCTTACACTTGCGATAACATTCCACCTCATACTGGTAGTAAGAGCCTGGTTGAGCAGAATTATCCTCGTATGTATAAGTCTCAGCCACACCAGAAGTAGTATATATATTTTGATATTCCGCATCGCTTCCTAAGAGGCGACGGCGCACATTGAAATAGGTCAAGTCTGTACCTACTTGCTTGACATCCCAGTTGACACGCACTGTACCGCTGTAAGCTCCACGGCTTGCATTGACACTAGTCACCTCAGAGTTTCCATCAATACCACCATCACATATGTTACTTGTGAAAGTTGTTTCTTGTGCTGCAACTTTCATCATATATTGGTATTTCACGCAAGCATTGGCAATTTTGGTATCATCAAAGGAATGACTTGTGACGTTCTTGTCACTAATAGTTGTCTCATGGAAGACTTCTCCCCAATCCGTAGTACCTTTTGCACGGCGATAAACCAGAAGTTTATAAGGGTTAGAAGACGTAGCATTTTCGAAAGGATAGAAACTACAAGTCACTGTAATTTTATTATCCAAATTATTCGATGCCAATATAGACTTCAGAGGGTTGCTCGTTGATATAGACGTATAAGTACTCTTATACAAATTGGTAGCATCCTCTGGCTTCATTATGGAAGTATTCCATTCATTCGGTTGGAATGCCACATAATAATAATAAGTAGTATTGTAGTCCTTAGTATCCTCATCTGTATATGATACCTGCTTGTCAATATATGCCAATTCCTTCAATTTTTCATAAGTGCTCGAACCACTCTTCCTGCGGAAAACCACCCACTTACCCTCTTTTGTAACATGGCTAGGATCAGCAATTTCCGGTGTCCAAGAGAGGATCACATTCTTTGTCCAGGAATTGGTAGAAGTAGAAATCGACTTTGGACGTGGATATCCATTGACCCAATGGTCCCTCTCATAACTTCTATTAAAATAGACATTGTTCTCTATACATTGGCTTCCGTTAAGAGGATATGACCTATAATTGGGCGCAAAACGAGTGATAAAAGGATGCAGGCAATGAGCCTCAAAATTGTCAAGTTTCATTGTCACATAAGCCGAAGTTGCAGATTCTGCACAATCCACAAAATCCGTTTTCACCTTCTTGGGAGTAGAATTGAGATTATCCCAATAAGTTTCAATCTTGATCGGTTCGCTTGGCCAATTTACGTTTCCCTCATATTTCTTCGAGAAACGATAGGCATACCTTAAAGTACCCGATTTATCTTTACCTCCACAGTTCTTATATTTTTCTTGTAGCAAATTCGTGGAATAAGCCTGAACTACCCCATTGGCAGTACGCTTAAAATAAATGTCAGGCCAAGACATCGAAGGGAAGTTGAATGTTCCGACTTTGACTTTTAGGTCATTACTGGTAGAGTTGTCCTTATATCTCCACTTTCCTCGAATCGTAATCTCATTTGAATTATTGTAAATCCAACGTTCCAGAATAAGATCAACTGTAGTACCCATCCATTTGCCTCCTGTATTTCGAATGTTACTGAGAGCTACCGTGCCTCTATAGCCATTTTTGGAAAAAGATTTTGGAGTACCAACTACCCAGTTATAATTTTTCTTCTTCAGGTTATCTTCGTTGTTACGACTACCCGAAATAAGACTCCATACTGTTTTAAGATTGATAACATCTTTACCGTTCACCTGGAGCCACACCTCATCATCGTATGCACCATTATCTCCATCCCAACAGAAAAAGTTGAAATTGAAATAAACGTGCAACGTTCCTGGAAAATTTTGTCCATGCACATCATACACCCAAGGCGTTTGCGCCTTGGCTGTTGAACCCACAAACTGTAACATTACCAATAGCAGCAGGCTCAATGCCCAATGCCGCATAGCCCAAGCTCTTCTTGGAGGAGCCAGGGCATCTCTTTTCATTTGTTGTAGAAAATGCTTCATAAAAACTATTATTAGAATTAATATATATCGAAGAACTTTATCATTCACTCTTGCCTATATCAAAGAACATGACCATTCACTCTTACTGGAATTCAAATTCAGACTGGAATCAAACACTCTTTTACTGTAATTTAAAAACGCTGTCTGGAATCATTAACAAATTCAATCAATAGGTTTGGTTGACAAATTTAGAGAAAAAAACGAAAAAAGGTGTTGCATTCCTCAACAAAATAGTTGCATTCCTATAATTTAGGTGTTGCATTCCTATGAATGCAACTATATTTTAGACAAAAAGAGGACATATTCCTGACCATCTGCCCAATACGCCCCGATAACTTTCACTAAAACTTTTAAGGAATTTCCTTGTAGTTTTAAAAAATAAAAGGTGTATCCCATTTGCTGAGATACACCTTATTATATATATATTCGAAATGATATATTCGAATCGGATGATGATTAATCCATCATTTTCTGAAGATGATTAATCATTGTTGTGGTCCAAAGAATCGTTGAAATCCTTAGGAGCCTGCTCATCGTTACGATGCTCGTAACGGCGTGGCTGACGAGCTGGACGCTCACCACGACCCTCATGACGGTCATCACGACGAGGGCGACGCTCACCACGCTCTGGACGTGGACGACGCTCACGCTCAACATAACCCTCTGGCTTCTCCATCAACACACGGTGAGAGAGCTTGTACTTGCCAG
>OJML01000135.1_pt1 | contig 44759 bp, 40 predicted proteins | sample 1597221 | NCBI WGS metagenome assembly OJML01 (sample SAMEA2452123, study PRJEB22498) | human gut metagenome | biome: human feces; feature: human gut; material: feces | place: Australia | collected 2012 | reverse complement strand
ATCATGTGTGTAAATCATAGAATTTTCATCTCCCCTTTGCAAATGAATATTGTTTATTAATATTAATAAGAAGATAAAGTAAAGCCTATTAATTATCATTATTCTTATTTCATATTTCTTATAGGATTTTCCTTATATAATTCAGTGTAAGATCATCTAAATTTAGTAATATTTCTACCTTTTATACCATTTATAACTAAATTAAAGCATCATAAGAGAGAATTTAATTTATTTATAGCTTTTACACGTAAACTATCTAATGTTTTTATATGATTCTTATAGATATTTATTCTTTAATTCTATAAGTAGCTTACATCTTTATATTAGATACAAGAATTTGAATTTTTAAAAATAATTTGAGATTTGCAAAGATATTTTGAAAAAAATTTAAAAAATACACTTATAGTAGGTTGACCATGTAAAAACTTTAATTTATAATACGATTACAAAATTTCGAAATTAATAAATTCTAGAATGCGTTTAAGAATTGTAGGACATGCTTAATGCGAGTTATTTGACACCTTTTATATTTCTTCTACTTCTTTTATAAAAAGATAGGTACTTTAATCATTTTAAATTCTTATTTTTAGCTTATTAAATATTAAAACAGTAATTATATTTTTCGTTGGATATAGATGCATTTGGTAAAAATAATCAATGCGTCATATTCTAATCATTCAAAAAATTTAAATATGAAAATAATTGAAAATCTTTCGTATTGATACTCACACTATATGAGCACATCGATTTTGATAATATCTTGTTGTTGTCTGAAGTGAGTGGTGTTAGCCACCAACCATTATCATCAACATAGCTAATAGGAGTGCCTCTAGCATTATCATAAGTATCTTTGAAATTAAAAAAGTTGACTCTATTTTCATGCTTTTCAGTCTCATTAATATTAAACTCAATAGAATAGAATTTTCCGTTAATAGCATCCACAATTGTATTCTTGCCTTTTGCAATGGTATATTCATCTTTATCTATTTCTTTAATAAATAAATCACAAAAAATAGTCTTTTTGAAGGTGTCTACGCCTGAATAATGTCCATCAACGATGATATTATTTCTTTTTGAATCGCAAGAATTCAAACATATCACAATTGTAACAAATAAGAAAAGTATTCGTTTATTCATCTCAATTTCTCCATTTAAAAATTAACAACTTTTCCATTGTTTGTAAATATTTTTAAAAGCTAATGACATCTTCAAATTAAAAGTTATAACCGAACTTAATGCGAGTTATTTGACACCTTTTATATTTCTTCTACTTCTTTTATAAAAAGATAGGTACTTTAATCATTTTAAAAGACTTAAACCTCTTTTAGATATATAATTTTGAAGTTGAGGGAAATTATATGATAGATTTTAAGAAATTATGCAAACCTTATGAAAAAGATGCTTTAGAAACATTAATCAAAGACTGTTCAATTAACAGTATTTATGATGAATCAACAATTACTTCACTTCATCCTTATGGAAAAGGTGTCAGTGATTGTTTTGATTTTATAAAAGAGATGGCTATTAAAGATGGCTTTAAAGTTGATATGTGTGACGGTCATTGTATTGAACTTGAATGTGGTGAAGGAGATAGATTAATTGGAATCTTTGCTCACCAAGATGTTGTACCAGTTTCAGGAAATTGGAATCATCCACCATTTGAACCATTTTTAGATGAAAAAGAAAATAGACTTTACGCTAGAGGTACAAGTGATGATAAAGGTCCTGGTATCGCTGCTTATTATGCTTTAAAAGCTTTAAAAGATAATGGACTTATCAAAAACTTTAGAGTTAGATTTGTTTTTGGTGGAGATGAAGAAAGAGGATCTTCATGTTTAACTTATTATTTTGAAACTCTTAAAAAAGAAAATCCTACCTATGGATTTACTCCAGATGCTGATTTTCCATTAATTTATGGAGAAAAAGGTATTGTTAATTATAGATATCATGGAAGATTACCTTTAAATAACGTTGTCTCTATTAAAGCTGGTGAAGCTAGTAATATTGTTATTGATAGGGCTGTTGTTAAAGTTACAGAACCAAAAAAACTTGAAGAATATCTTTTAGCTCATAAAGAAATTAAATCAGAAAAAATTAGTGAAGATACTTTTGCTATTTTAGGAAAAGCTGCTCATGGTTCAACTCCTGAACTCGGCTTAAATGCTGGTGTTATTCTTCTTGGAGTACTTGATGATGTATATAACAATCCTATGTTAAAACTTTTATGCAACGAATATAGCGACTACAACGGTCAAAATATGCATGTTAAATATGAAAGTAAAGATATGGGATTAACAACATATAATGTTGGATTAATTTCGTACGTCGATGGCGAATTTGATATGGTTGTTAATTTTAGACATCCAGAAAATGTTAAACCTGAAGAAGTTATTAAGAGAATTGACGCATGTTCACCACTTCCAATTGAAGTAATGTCAACTGCTCCATATTTATATTTCAACCCAGAAACTACTCCTTTTATTAAAGCATTATATAACGCTTATGTTGAAGAAACTGGTGATACAGTTAATAAACCTAAAGCAATCGGTGGAGGAACATACGCAAAAGAGGCAAAAAATACTATCGCATTTGGTAGTTGCTTCCCAGGAAAAGTTGATCACATTCATGAAGCTAATGAAAAAATAGATTTAGAAGACTTCTATAAATCAATCCCAATTTACGCTCATGCAATCTACGTATTAGGAAATTTAAAAGATGAGAACTAAATTTAAACCTTGGGCCGTCGAATATTTAAAGACAAATACAAAAAACGAACTCTTCATTAGTGAAGAAGAAAAAGATATTAAAGATATTCTTTCTTTTATAAATGAAAAAGATACATATCTTGAAATTGGACCTGGAAAAGGTAACTTTATAATTAGCTTAGCTTCACGCTATCCTAACTATAATTTCTTAGTTATTGAGCTTGATAAAACTATTAGTGGCATCGCTTTAAAAAAGATTGATGAAAGTGGATTAACTAACATTAGATTAATCTCTGGTAACTTCTACGACTTATCAAAAATTATTAAAAACGACGCAATTTCTGGATTATTTTTAAATTTTAGTGATCCATGGCCAAAGAAAAGACATACAAAAAGAAGACTTACTTCACCTTTATTTTTAGTCGAATACACTAAAATTTTAAAACCTAATTCAAAGATTTATTATAAATCTGATAACGATGATTTCTACGCATATTCACTTGAAACATTTAAAGAATATAACTGGGAAATTCTTGAAAATATTTTAGATTATAACGAACTTGAAGAATTTGATGCACCAACTGAATTTGAAACTAGATTCAAAGCTGAAGGCATCAAAATTAAGCGTATAATTTTAAAGAAAAACGATAAGACTTTAAAAGTCGTAAGAGATAATGAAGACTAATTAAGTTATAATTATTTTGTTTGAGGTAATTTATGAATAGATACGCTTTATATTATGATTATGAATCAATTGGTGATGTACTCTTAATTGTCTTTGATTCAAATACAATTCCTAATGTTATTAAAAGAGATAACGATGTTGTTAGTTTATATAAAGATGATAAATTAATTGGAATTAACATTTTTAATATTTCTAAGATTATGAAGATCAAAGCTAAAGGATATATACCTTTAGTTAGTGATAGAGTTCTTGAAGTTATTAATACAATTTTAAAAAATAGCAATGTTGCTGAACTTCCTGCTCAAAAAGATTCAGGATTTAGAGTTGCTAAAATCGTTGATATTGAAGAGCATCCAGATAGTGAACATCTTCATATTTGTACAGTGGATATTGGTGAAAAAGAACCATTACAAATTGTTTGTGGAGCATTTAATGCTAGAAAAGATTTAATCTGTGTTTGTGCTACTCCTTATACATTTATGCCTAACGGACAATCAATTATTCCTAATAAACTTTTAGGTATTGATAGTTATGGTATGCTTTGTAGTGGTAGAGAGCTTAACCTTGAAGGCTATGAAGGCAAAAAGGGTTTGCTTGAACTTGATGAAAGTTACACTCTTGGAAGTGACTTCTGGTCTTACTAAAAATTAACAAATTATATTTTCTTAAAAGATAGAGGAAAAAATCTATCTTTTTTATTAAAAAGTCTAATGTAATTTATTCACATTAGGCTAAAAATTTAAATTTGTGTGTAAAGAATAAATCTGATACAAACGCCCTAAAATGTAGGGGTTTTTAAATAATCAAAGGATACACTTTTACATTAACTCTATAAAAACATATTCAAAAAATCTCAACATCACCTAAAAGAAAATCTAAAAAGTTGCAATGACAAAATCCATTCTCGTCATAATATGTATGTGAAATATCCATTCTAATTACAATTTTCTTGAAGAAGTCATTTGTCAGCTTCAATGACTGCAATTCTGAATTTATCTTGTCTTCATTTTCCAATTGATAAGCCGATTGAATATATACACGTCTATCGCCATTATTTACCACAAAATCGACTTCACGATTAATTTTTTCATTGTTTTTTCGTTGAACAACAACACCGACATCAACACTGTAGCCTCTTTTAATAAGTTCATTATAAATAATATTTTCCATAATATGACCTGGATCGAATTGTCTATAATTTAATCTAGCATTACGAAGCCCTAAATCACAATAATAATATTTATTAGGAAAGTTAAAATAAGTTTTACCTTTTACATCATATCGTTTAGCAACAGTAAGTATAAACGAATCTATAGCACAATCTAAATATGATGATACTAATGCATTGTTTACTTTTTCGTTTCTTGATGAGGTAAGTGCATTAGCAATATTTGTAGGATTAGTTAATGAACCAATTTGCGAAGCTACATAATCTAAAATTGCATTTAATATATCTTCACGTTCCAATGAATTTCTTTCAATAATATCTTTAACATATACTTCATCGTAAAGATTAGAAAGATACGCTTTTTTGTCTGTTTCCTTATCAATAAACATGATACGTGGCATTCCACCATAAAGCATATATTGATTCAATACATCCCTTTTATCACCCCCAATATATGAATAAACTTCAGAAAAAGATAATGGGTACATATGAATTTGTGTTGCACGTCCCCTAAATTCAGTTGCTATATCTTTTGATAACATTTTTGAATTGCTTCCGGTTACATATACGTCTAAATTTTTATATGACTTTAATTCGTTAAGCATGTCATAGATTGTAACTTCAATATTATCATTCTTTTCATCTTTAACCTTAATTGTGAATTGAACCTCATCTATTAATAAGAAGTATTTAGACTCTTTGTTTTTTTCAACTAATCCTTCGACATATTCACAAAGGACGATTGGATTTCTAAACTTATAAAATTTGCGTTGATCTAAAGCAATCTTAATTATATGGTTATCATCATAACCTTGTCTAAGCAAATATTCATAAAAAATATCAAATAAAAGAACAGATTTGCCGCATCTTCTAATACCAGTTATAACTTTTATTTCTCCATTCCACATATTTCTGATAATTTTATCAAGATAGTCATCTCGTTTAATCATAATCTCACCTCTAACTTTGGACGTAAGTGTCCTAACTTAATGATATTATAGCAAAAAAAATAGTAAAAAATCACTATTGCATCTATAATTTAAGACACTTATGTCCTAAGTTATAGATAGAGAATAAATACGAATTCATTTTTGCTGATCCTATTAGTGACATAAGGGATATATAAAGCACTTTTTTTGATACAGAAACCTTACCAGAAATAGAATTTGATAACGATACCTTGAATCTTTTAGCTTCAGAAAAAGCAAATCAAGGATTTATTGTGCCTGGCGTTCAAAAGAAATTATTACTTCATTTTACGATAGGCGGAAAGAAATCTAGATTAACACTTGTAAACTTCCCTACTGGATATATTCTTAAACCTCAAGTGGAAGAATTTAAAGCATTGCCTGAATCAGAGCAACTTATAATGTCTATGGAAGATAAAGTAGGAATTTCAACAGTTCCTCATGCGCTTATTTAAAATAAAGCAGTTCTCGCATATATTGCAAAACGTATCGATCGTATTATTTTAAAAGATAACGTTAGTCTTATAGCAATGGAAGATTTTTGTCAGTTCGACTTAAGGTTAACCAAAAAAAATATAGAAGTTCATTCGTAAGTGTTAACGCTTACACACAATTTATTCTCGTTAGACTAAAGATTTAAATTTATGTGTAAAGAGTAAAAGCTGATACAAATGCCCTAAAAGAAGGGATTCCCTTTGCAAAACTGATACACTTTAGTTACTGCTCATATTTTTTATTCCCAAAACTGTAATTTTTTTAAAGTTTTGGGAACAGAATTAATTTTGAGTTATGATAATAGCCATTTAGTTAAGTCTAAAACTTTAATACCTTCTAGATCATAATTTGAAAATCTTGTATTTGCTATTAGAACCTTTGGATAAGCATCTTTGATCTTCCTTAGTGGTTCTAATTCTCTTTCTAATGTATCTTTTGCAGTAATATTATCAGAAGCTTGAATATATATTTTTTCATTGCCTTTTATTGCAACAAAATCAATTTCTTTTTGATACAATTTACCAGCATAAAGTTCATATCCTCTTCTTAATAATTCTATTGCCACTATATTTTCATAAACTCTACCGACATCTAAATTTCTATGTCCTAATCTAGCTACTCTTGCAGAAGTATCAACTAAATAATATTTATCATTTGTTTGAAGATAAGTTTGTCCTTTGATGTCATATCTTTTAACCTTATAGAAAACAAAAGCTCTACATAAATATTCAAGATAATTATCGACTGTTTTATGATCTATCTTTAATCCTTGGCTCATTAAATAATTAGCTATTTTATTCGATGTAGTTAAATTTGAAATATTATCCATTAAAAAAGAAACTATTTTATTCATATTTGCTTCATCACTTACACCATTTCTTTTGATAATATCTTTTAATATCACTACGTCAATAACATTATTTATATAATTTGTTTTTTTAGAAGCATCTTCATAAACAAATGAACCTGGAAAACCGCCATATTCAACAAATTTTTCAAAGGCATTATAATCATCATTAAAATCAAAATATTCAACAAATTCTTTAAAAGAAAATGGAAAAACTTCAACTTCCATATAACGACCAGTAAATAACGTAGCTAGATCACTTGATAATAAAAATGCATTTGATCCTGTTAAATAGATATCATAAATCTTTTTATTATGAATGCTATTTATAGTTACTTCAAAATTTTTGCACATTTGTACTTCATCAATAAAAAGATAATTTATTTTATCTTTTTTATAATTATCCATTATATAAGCGTGCAATTTCTTATAATCCATTAATTCATTATTCTCAAAATCATTAAAGTTTATTCTAAGTATATTAGATTCTGGTTCGCTTATTTTTAATTCATCTATAAACATATTCATTAAAAAAGATTTACCGCATCTTCTCACTCCAGTTATTATTTTTATATCCGGTGTATTCTTTAAGCTATATAAATCATCCATGTATTTGTTTCTTCTAATTAGTTTCATATTTATCACCTACATATAATATATATCATTTATTCCCAAAAGTCGAAAAAAAATAAAGTTTTGGGAATAGATGTATCATTTATGTATATATTTTTTTGCATTAATCTTAAATTGCGGAGGGATATATAACAGTTCTTTTATTTTAAAATAAAAAAGTCCTGATATTTTGTACCAGAACTTTGCTTTTAATGTGGTGGATCTAGCCGAATTCGAATCGGTGACCTTCTCGATGCGAACGAGACGCTCTCCCAACTGAGCTATAGACCCAATGGATATTATTTTATCAAGGTTATATTCAAGTTTAAAGTTAATTAGCATCAAGCAGCTGCTTTGTTCCAAAATTATAGAAATTAAAATTTATTATTAATCACACTCTTTATACCCTTAAAGGTATAAAACAATCATTATTTATATAAAATATACCTTTACGGGTATAAAAATACGTAAAATCATCGTTTTAATACCCTATAAGGTATAAAATATTTAGGTATACATGATTTTTAGAGGTGATAGTATGAATCCAATTGCAAAATTTGTAAAAGAAAATAGAAAAGCAGCTGGTTTAACTCAGGAGCAATTCGCTTTACGTTCAGGTCTTGGACTTCGTTTTGTACGCGAATTAGAGCAAGGAAAAGAAACTGTTCGCATGGATAAAGTTAATGTTGCATTAGCAATGTTTAATGCTCAAGCAATAGCTGGAAAGAAAACAAAGGAATGACAGCGTTTAGATCTGCTTACATCTATCTTAAAAATACTTTTATAGGAATTCTTAGTGAAACTGATGATGGTTACTCTTTTAAATATGATGCAAATTATTTAAAGAGTGAAAAGCCATTGCCAATTTCTCTAACTATGCCTTTGCAATCAGAAGTATATACTTCAAAAATATTATTTCCGTTCTTTGATGGATTAATTCCAGAAGGTTGGCTGTTTAAAGTAGTGACCGAAAAGTGGAATATACAAAATTATGATCGTTTTGGTGTTCTCCTTGCTGCATGTAAAGACGTGATTGGAAATGTATCAATCCGAGAGGTAAAAGAATGAATTGCTTATGTTGTGGAAAGCCTTTAAAAGAAGATAGCAAATTTGGATAGCACAAAGCATGCATCAAACATTTTTTTGGAACAGAAATCTTACTAGAAATGGAATTTGATAATGATTCTTTAACTCTTTTAGCATTAGAAACAGCAAATCAAGGTTTTACTGTTCCTGGCGTTCAAAAGAAATTGTTACTTCATCTTACGAGTGGTAGAAAGAAACCTAGATTAACACTTGTAAACTTCCCTACTGGATATATTCTTAAACCTCAGGTAGAGGAATTCAAAGCATTGCCAGAATCAGAGCAACTTATAATGTCTATGGCAGATAAAGTAGGAATTTCAACAGTTCCTCATGCACTTATTAAAAATAAAACAGGTCTCGCATATATTACAAAGCGTATCGATCGTATTATTTTAAAAGATAACGTTAGTCTTTTAGCAATGGAAGATTTTTGTCAGCTCGACTTAAGACTCACCGAAGATAAATATAGAGGTTCGTACGAACGTTGCGCAAAAATTATAGAAAAATATTCTTCAAGAACAGGTATTGATATCACTGAATTTTATCTTAGAATTGTTTTTTGTTTCATGGTCGGTAATTCAGATATGCATTTAAAAAATTTCTCTCTTATTGAAACTGGTGAAGGAAGTGGTGAATATATACTTTCACCCGCTTACGACTTATTACCTGTTAATGCAAATATGCCTTCTGATAAAGAAGAACTTGCGCTCACCATGAATGACAAGAAAACAAATATTCATAAAAATGATTTCTTAAAATTTGCAGATGCTTGTAATATCTCTCGTGTAACAGCAAAAAAGCTTATTCAAAATCTCGTTAAATTTACTCCTGAGTTATTAAAAATGTGTGATGAATCGCTTCTTCCAATAGATTTAAAGGAAAGTCTTAAAAAAATAATTTTAGAAAGAACTGAAATTTTAAAGTAAAAGTCTTTATTCACATTTAACTTCTTTTAAAATTCCGTCATTTATAGATAAAAGATAAGTTTCGTTAACTTCTTTTTTAAATATATTTTTCATCGCATCTTTATATGTTTTAAGTTGATTAATATATAAAGGATCATCAATATTTTTAAGTTTATAATCAATAACTATTGTTTTATTGTCACTCACTAAAAGCAAATCGATAATTCCACTTGTGTTATTGATATCATCAATGAATTGATATTCTTTAAATATCTTTGTGTTTTGAGCTTTTAACCCATTAACTAAATTAACAACTTTTTCGATTTTATTACGTTCGTAATTATTCTTAATGATGTCTAAATTTGGATTATCAAAATCGATAATTTCTAGAAGCGCATGCATATGAGTACCGTAATCAAGCGTTGTTTCATTAACTTCATCATCAGCATCTTTGCTAGCTTTTTTAAATGATTTGACTGGTACCTTTTCGATATGAATCTCATTAAAGTTAATTTTTTCGCCTTTATCAATTGATTTAAATTTTTCATTTAAATCATAATTTGGGTTATTAAATTTTCCAATGTATTCATTATAAATATTTTGAAAATCATTGGATTTTACACGGTTTTTAAATGATTCTATATCATTTTTATCTTTAAAAGAAATAACAAGGTCATCCTCATAAAAGAATGAAAATACAAACTTAGTATCGCTTTTGCCTTCCTTGCTAATTACACTTTTAAGATAGTGACCATCGATAGAAATAATGCCAGAAAATAGCACTTCATCTTTGGTTACTTCTCCATTTTTACTCTTTGTTTTTTTATCACTAGTTTTTTTCTTTGATTCTTCTTTCTTCTTAAAATTATTAACAACTTCATCGATGTTCGTTTTACCTAGGACACGATCATTTTTTACATATACTTTAAAAAATTCTTCTTTCAAAGAGGTAAAATTGTTAGCGCTATTTTCAATCTCATATTTATCCATTATTTTGTTTAAATAATCGGTAGGAGATTTAATAAATTCATCAACATATGGATCAATTTCATATTTATTAAACATAAGGAATAAGAAATCATTAAAATCAAATCTTGAATGTGTTTTGATATTCTCTTCTGCTTCTTTAATTGTTTCTTTATTTAAATCTTCTTCAGTATATGAAATTTTATTATCGATATAATATTTTTCTATTTTATCTTTAATCTTATTATTATATTCATCACGATTCATTTGAGGTTCATTATCACTAACTAAAATAACATCTTCTTTAGCTCTAGTTAATGCAACATAAAATAGCCTTAGTCTTTCAGCGTCATCACTATTGTCTTTTTTTCTTTCCATTTCTTTTAAAACGCCAAAGATATTACTTACTTTCTTTGGGTCACTAAATAAAGGAAGGAAAAATTCATCATCTAAAACATAGAAATCACCATTTCCTTTATTCTTTGGTTTAATAAAACCATCTAAAAAAGGAAGATAAACAATTGGGAATTCTAGACCCTTAGATTTATGAATAGTCATAAAAGTCACACTGTCAGTTGATTCAGAGAATATCTCTTGTTCCATTTCGATATTAAAATTAGAAATAGTATCAAGATAAATGCAGAAATCATTTAATGTAAAACCAATCTTATCCATTAATTTTGTTTTATCAAAGAAAATATTGTTCTTATCAATAGCATTTACAGCATCTTTTAATTTAGAAATGTTCTTTATAAAATCAAATTCAGACATTATATTAGAGAATATAGTTTTTAAAGGTTTAGAAGCATTATCAAATGCAAAGCGTTCAATCTTTTTATAAACTTCATGTTCTTTATAATTGTTGTCTTTAAATATTCTATAAAGTTCTTCATCACTATAAGAATATAGGAACGATCTTAAAATTGAAGCAAACTTATGTTTGATTTTATCTTCATTAATGTCACTCTTAGGACTTGTTATAAGGTTTATTAAATGGAAAATATTTTTTAAAACAACGATTGAACTATCTTCTTTCATGTCTTCGCTATATCTTCCATTAAATGGTATATTTAATCTTTTAAAAACTCTTTCAAGGACTTTACAAACATCGTCACCAATATAAGTAAGGATAGCAAAGTCTTTATAAGAGCAAGGTCTTAATGTTTTATCATCAAGTACTAAATATTTAGAATTTACTTTTTCCTTTATATTATTAGCAATTGTAACAGCATATTGCTCTATTCTTTTTTCTTTAGCACTAGATATACTTCCGCTTTCGCTAAAAGCAATTCCAGAATATGGAATTTCAAAAATACCATGTTTTTGGTTTGTTTTACCAATAGTGTCATATTTATCATTAGCTGATTCAATAATATGCTCCTTAAGGTAATCTGCACCACCAAATTCATTAGTCATTAAAGCACTAAACATATCATTAACTTTATAAAGAATTTCTTTTCTACTTCTAAAGTTATTGTTCATGTTTATGACTCGACCATTTCCGTTATTACTACTATAGTCATCATATCTCTTTTTAAATAAAGTAGGTTCAGCACCTCTAAAACGATAAATTGATTGCTTTATGTCGCCAACACAAAAAACGTTATTGTTTTCAATAAGGTTGATAAATTCATCTTGAGTAGGTGATGTGTCTTGATATTCATCAATCATTATTAATTTAAATTGATTCTTTATTTCATTACGAACACTGTCGTGTTCTTTTAATATCTTAGTTGCAAAAAGAGCAATATTTGAAAATGTATAACAATTTGTTTTCTTTTTAAAATCTTCGAGTCCATTAATTAAAGGAATTAAAATTCTATCAATTATAAATGTTAAATATTTAATTTGATATTCAACATCTCTATTAAAGAACTCATCTAAATCAAAATCTTTGAGATCGAAAATAGAATTATATGCATCCTTGATTTCATCTGTGACTTCACTTTCGATTTGTCTTTCAAAAGGATCATCAATTTTCTTTAAGATATCATTTAAAGACTCCATCTTCTTAAAGTTTTCAATTTCAGAAAGCTTATCAATTGTTGTAACCATTTCAAGTGAAACAAGAGAAGTATCAATCTTTTCTTTTAATTCACGGAAACTAATTTTATTCTTATCAACATTAATGATTTCTTTTTGCTCAGCAATATATTTATTAACGTCATTAATTACATTATTAAAAAACTCTTTATTAAGTTTTTCTTTTTTATATTTATTTAAAAAAGCAATTGGATCATTCTTTTTAAAGAGAACATTATTGTATACACTTCTAATAAATTCTTTAAAATTTTCATCTCCACGACGAGTGTAGTTATAAATTATTTCAATAAAAGTTTTATCTTGTTCCTCATATAATTTATCAAAGATTTCATCTAAAATATTGATAGATTTAACAGATAAAATTTCTTGATCTAAAGTGTCAAAACCACTTGAAACCCCTACAAAACTGCCATATTTTTCAACAATAAATCTTGCATAAGCATCAAAAGTTTCGATATGAGAACTATCAACTATTGGTATTAAATACTTGAGTTCAGGAACTTCATCTAAAGCTTTTTTAATTTTATTTTTCATTGATTGAGCAGCTTCGTTTGTAAAAGTTAATATGAGTAATTCAGATAATTTAACTTTTCCATTTCCTTTAACTAAGCCTAAAATATTATTTTTTACTCTTTCAGTTAATACAAAAGTTTTGCCGCTACCAGCGCCAGCACTAACAACAACATTTCCTGTACTTTCAATTGCAGGACCTTGATTTCCGTAATATTTAGTTTCTTCTTTTGCCATATCTATTCCTATTAAAGTTTCTTAAAACATATATCGTGATGGATACAATAACTACATGGATTTAATACCTTTGTATCAGGTTTAATTTCAAAATTTGCAAACCTAATACGTGATAACCAATCAATAAAAATTTGCTTAACTAAATTTGAATAATCAGTTAATTCTTGAAGTGTTACAAAAGCTTTCTTTTGCTTATTAATTGTGCCATTTCCGTTAATACTCAATCTAGCTATATATTTAGAATCCTTAGTGCCTTCACTTAACGTTGAGTAATCAAACTTTTGAAGTCTATCAAGATCATCAAGGAAAATACCATTAAGTTTAAGTGAATCTATATCTTCAGCTGTTGGTTTATAAAAATTATAAAAGCCTTTACCTTTATTAGGCAAAATTGGTTGAATAAATAATCCAGCAACAGTTTTGCCTGATAGCTCTTTATTTTTATTCATTTCCATGAGATACATATAACTTGGTAATTGAATATCTATAAGTTTATTAGTGAAATCGGTCTTGCTAAAACTATCAGCACCTGTTTTATAATCAATAATGAACAATGAATCATCAGTCGTTTCAATGATACTATCAAGTTTTCCATAAAGCTTAATTTTCATTGGTAAATCAACAGTATAAATTTTGTCTCCTTTATCAATAACATCTTGATATATAAAATTTTCATCTTTTGATAAAGATGTCTCACTATAAGAAGCCTTATAAGACATATTATTTTTATGTTCAAGGATGAGATTAATTGTATTTTCTAATTCTTCAAAAGGTTTGATGAGTAAAATATTTTCTCTATTATCTAAATAAGGGACTCCATCATTATTAGCACTAAATTCTTCGATTGTTTTTTCTTTAACTTCTTTAAAATTAAAATCTGATTCATATATATGTTCTAAAATAGCATGTGCAATGTTTCCAAACTTTAAAGCTAAAGTATCTTGATTAACATCAACTTTAATAACTCTATCTAAAAAATATAAAAAAGGGCATTTTCTATATTCATAAATACTTGAATATGAAAGTGACTTAGAAAAATCAAATTCAAAATTTTGAATTCTTTTATATGAATTATCATAGAATTCAAAAGGTTCATTAAAATATGCTTTGTAATTTTTAAGATTATTAGATATTTCTTTAGTTCTTAAAAATTTATCAAGTTCATCTCTATAAAAAAGTTTAAGAATTTCTTCGTTATATTCTTCTTTAATAAGACTTTCTTTTATTCTTTTAAAGCCTAAAGATTTTAGATAATAACTATCGTCATTACTTCCAGCGTTATCTTTTTTATGATTTAAAACAAGTTCAATGCTATTAAGTTTTAAGAAAGTTTCTTCGATATTATTTTTCATTCTTACTTCTTCATCAAGGCTATCAAAGCCTTTATCAAAAAGGTAAGAACGTAAAAAATATTTATTGTCTTTAATATTTTTAGGAAGTAGTTTTTGATCAAGTCCAAAAACTAAAATTCTCTTAAAAGGATTAATCTCAATTGAGTTAGAAAATTTAATTGAATTAGCATATTTAATTTCTTCAATTTTTGTAGATTGCAAGATTTCCTTAAAATTAATTAATTTATTTTTTAAGTCATCAATATTTAAGCTTCTAAGTTTATTATAGATTAATTGATATTCATCGTCTTTTTCTTCTTCGTCAATTGATTCTAAATATTCTAAAATTTTAAAATTATCATCAATGAGTGGGAATAGTTTCTTAGATAATGGCAAATCAAATAATGTAGCTTTTTCAGTTACATTAGTAGGAACATCAATATCATTTAAAAAGAGTTTTAAATAGAATTCATATCTATCGTAATCGAGATAAATATAAAAATCTTCAGGTTTTGCACCATTTTTCAATTCTTTTAATAGATAAGTTAATCCATAATGAAGCTCATCACCTATATTAAAGAGTGAATGATAAGTTCTATTTTCACTTTCTTTAAATAAATCTTTTAATGAACAAAATTCGTAATTTTTTATTTCATAAAACTCAATGAAATTTTTAATATAAGTTGATTTTTCAAAATTAATGAAAATAATTTTCCTAGATTTTAACAAGAGTAAAAAGTCTTCACCAATCTTAAGAAGATCGTTTTCTTTTAATTCTTTATACAAATTAATAAATTTTTCATTCGTTTCATTTTTTAAATCAAACGAAAAATAAAGATAGTGTAATACTTCTTTTATAGTGTTATACGAAAGTTCAGGGAGGAACTTAAATGCTAAATTTATTGCACTTGCGTTCCTTTCGTTTCCCTTTAAGTTTCTAATTATATCGTTAATTGTAAAGACCTTATAATCTAAATAAGGGTTATCTTTTTTTCTTTGAATTAAATAATTTTTAATTTCATTAGGCACAACGAAAATGGTTTTTTCGTTAATTGTTTTTTCTTCAATGAAATCTGTCACTCGTTTGCCGTCCTTTACTTATTTAATTCTTGTACAATTAATTTATTTGCAATTGCTGGGTTTACTTTTCCTCCAGTTTTCTTCATAACTTGACCCATTACGAAGCCTTGGGCTCTTGTTTTACCAGCTTTGAAATCATCTCTTAATGTTGGATTTTGAACAAGTACTTCTTCAATTAATTTGATAATTTCTGCTTCATCATTAATTAAAGTAGCACCCATTTCTTTTTGAAGAATAAGTGGTGATTTATTTTCTTTAACTAATTTAGCAAAAATATCTTTTCCTTGTTTTGAATTAATTTTCTTTGATTGAAGTAACTCAACAAGTTCACTAATAAATTGTGGCTTAACATCAAATTCATTGATTGTTTTATTTTCTTTATTTAAGTATCCATTAACTTCACTAATCATGAAATTAGCTAAAGGTTGATAGAGTTTAGTAAATTTAGCAGCTTCATCATAGTATTGAGAGAATTCTTTACTTGATAAGATAATTTTTGTATCAACATCATTTAAAGCATAATCTCTTTCAAATCTTTCGATTTTTTGGTCATAAAGTTCTGGACATGTATCAATAGCATCTTTAACAAATTCATCACTTAAAGTAATAGGTGGAATATTTGGTTCAGTGAAATATTTATAGTCAGCAGCATCTGTTTTCTTTCTCATTAAAACAGTTTCTTTCTTTGCTTCATCAAATCTTCTAGTTTCTTGTTCAACTTCTTTTCCTAAAAGTAATAATTCACTTTGTCTCTTAGTTTCAAAATCGATAGCTTTTTCAACGTTAGCAATTGAGTTAAGGTTTTTGACTTCAACTTTAGTTCCAAATTTATCGCTTCCATAAGGTCTAATTGAAACGTTAACGTCACATCTTAAAGAACCGTTTTCCATCTTACCATCACTAACATTAGAGAAAGTAACGATTTCACGAATCTTTTCGACATATTTTCTTGCTTCTTCACCACTTCTAATATCTGGTTTAGAAACAATTTCAATTAATGGGACACCAGCTCTATTATAGTCTACTAATGTATAATCACTAAAGTGGTGTTGCATACATGTATCTTCTTCCATGTGAAGTCTTTCAATAGCAATTTTCTTCTTTTTGCCATCCATTTCAATTTCAAGATATCCTTCACTTCCGATAGGTCTAGCTTGTTGAGTGATTTGGTAACCTTTTGGTAAATCACTGTAGAAGTAATTCTTTCTATCAAACCAAATTTCTTGATCGATAGACATATGTAAAGCGTGTGAAACACGGATAGCATTTCTAACTGCTTCTTTATTTACTCTAGGCATTGTTCCTGGGAAAGCCATATCCATAGGAACAACTTCTGTATTTGGTGTTAAGCCAAATTTAATTGGAGCGAGAGAGAACATTTTTGACTTTGTTTTCATCTCAACGTGGATTTCAATACCAACAATAGTTTCAAAGTTCATATTATTTTCCCTCCTTTTCTTTATAGTTTTTGTAGCTTAATCCTTTTAAGCCAGTTCCTTCTTCAACAACGCTGGCAATACCAAAAAGTTCAAGTTCGCTAAATGGTTTGCTCATTAAATTACCACCAAGTGGCATATTATCTTCAAAACCAATAGGAAGAGTAATTGATGGGAAGCCACCAAAATTACCAATACCTAACCAGTTATCAGCAATCATGAAATCGCTATTAACTTTATTTGATGTTTCTTTTTCTTTCGGAGCGATGCTTGGAGCTGCTGGAAGATATACACAGTCATATTTTTCAAAAATCTTATTGAATTCATCAACGATCATTCTTCTAGCTTTTTGAGCTCTAAGGAAAACTTCTTGTTGGTTTTCTCTCATTAATGCATAGCTTCCCAAAACGAATCTACGTTTGATTAAAGGTGAGAAACCCTTTGTTCTTGCGTTATACATAACTTCTTGATAAGTTTTTCCACCATAATATGGTCCGAATTTAATACCATCAAGATTAGCGTTATTACTTGTAGCTTCAGCACTAGAAATACAAATATATGTTGGATAAACAGCTTTTAATAAATCAATATCTACATCAATATAGTCAACTTCTGCACCGTTTTTCTTTAAAAATTCGATAGAAGAAGCAAAACATTTTTTAACTTTTTCATCATCAATCGAGTTAAAAATTTGATTGATAACAGCAATTTTTTTGCCTTTTACACTAAGTACATAATTAGTATAATCATCTCTAACTTTATAACTTGATGTTGAATCATTTTCATCTTGGAATGCTAATACTTTTAAAGCTATTGCAGCATCTTTAACTGAACGAGTGAAATAACCAACATGATCCATGCTTGGAGCAAATGGGAATAATCCAAATCTAGAAATATTTCCCCATGTAGGTTTAAAACCAACAAGGCCAGCAAATGAAGCAGGTTTTCTTACTGAGTCCCCAGTATCACTTCCTAAAGCAAATGGAACGATTGCATCAGATACACAAACAGCACTTCCACAGCTTGATCCACCAATTAATCTAGTATGAGTTGGATCATATGGATTATATGTAGTTCCAAGGTGTCCTGTTGTTCCAGTTCCACCCATAGCAAGTTCATCAAGTGTAGATTTTCCAATTAATATAGCACCTAAATCATTTAATGTTTTAACAACAGTAGCATCAAATAAAGGTACATATCCTTTTAATATATTGCTACTTGCAGTAGTTTCATAACCTTTAGTTGAGAAATTATCCTTTGCAACATAAGGAATACCAAAGAAATAGTTATCAACTGGTACTTCCTTTTTGGAAAGTTCTTCTGCTTTTTTAAGAGCATCTCCTTCAACGATTAATTCAAATGCGTTATCTTTATTAGCTTTTGCTCTTTTAAGTGCTTCTTTAGTAAGTTCTAAAGGTGTAACTTTCTTTTCTAATAAAGCTTTATGTATTTCTTCAATAGTTAAATCTAAATAATTCATATTATCCTACCACCTTTGGAAGCTTAATTTGTCCATCTTTAGTTGAACCTGCATTCTTTAATACTTCTTCTTGTGTTAAAGGAGTAATTGGTTCATCTTCTCTTAAATAATCAATAGTTACATTAAAAGGAAAAGTCATAGGAGTTAATTTATCAACACCTTCAATATTTCCGATTAATAAAAATTGTTCTTTAATTGAATCAAATTCATCTAATAGAGTGTTATATTCTTCATCTGTCATGTCGAATAAAAGTCTATTAGCTGCATCTTTTAATACATCTTTATTCACTTCTTTCATTTGTATCTACATCTCCTTCAATATATTTAATGAATTCATCTTCATCCATTACTCTAATTCCAAATTTCTTTGCTTTATCGAGCTTACTTCCTGCTTCAGTTCCTGCAATAACAATGTCAGTGACTTTAGAAACAGAGCTTGATACATGTGCACCGACATTTTCTAAGAGGTCAGTTGCTTCTTTTCTTCCATATTTAGTAAGTGTTCCAGTTAAAACGACTCGCTTATTATAGAATATACTATTTTCATCAACTTTGTTCTCTCCAAGATACATCATATTAACATTATGTGACTTAAGTTCGTTAATTAATGCTAGGTTATGTTCATCTTTAAAGAAATCATAAATTGAATTGGCAACAACGTCTCCAATATCATTAATGTTTTTAAGGTCCTCAACACTTGTATTCATAAGTGTATCTAAATAGATAAATCTCTTTGCAAGTGTTTTTGCCATCTTTTGCCCAACTTCTTTAATGCCAATTCCAAAGAGTAATCTTTCTAAACTGTTATGTTTGCTCTTCTCGATAGCATCTAAAAGTTTATCAATTGATTTATGACTCCAACCATCAATTTCGACAATTTCATCTCTATGTTTATAAAGTGTATAAATATCAGGGATTGATTTTATAAAGTTTAATCCGAAGAATTCTTCACAAACTTTATCGCCCATTCCTTCAATATCCATTGCATCTTTACTAGCAAAATGAATTAAGCCTTCAATATTTTTAGAAGGGCAATGTGGATTTTTGCAGAAATGTAAAGCATCAATTCTTACAAGAGGAGTTCCACAAACTGGACAATTTTCAATCATTTCAAATGGTTTTTCTGTGCCATCACGTTTTTCAACAATTGGCTTAACAACTTCAGGAATAACATCTCCTGCTTTCCTTAAAACAACAGTGTCCCCAATCATTAATCCTTTTTCTCTTACAAAGTCTTCGTTATGAAGTGTTGCTCTTTGTACAAGTGATCCAGCAACTCTTACTGGTTCAAGAACAGCATTAGGAGTAATTTTTCCAGTTCTTCCGACTGTATAAATAATATCGATTAACTTAGTAGTAACTTCTTCTGGTGGGAATTTATAAGCAATAGCCCATTTAGGTGTTTTTGCTGTATATCCTAATTCATCATAGGTATCAAAATCATTTACTTTTAAAACAATTCCATCAATATCGTAATCAAGTTTTGGTCTTTTAGTTGTGTATTCATTAACATAATCAAGGATTTCTTTTTCGCCCTTTACGATTCTTCTTTCTGGATTTGTTTTAAAGCCTAATTCTTCTAACTTTTTAATAGCATCAAAGTGAGTTTTAATTTCAAAATCTTGTGCATTAGTAAAATAGTACCACCAACCGTCAAGTTTTCTATTTCTTGCTATATTGCTATCGAGGTTACGAATTGAGCCTGCTGCAGCATTTCTAGCATTAGCAAATAAAGGTTCACCATTAGCTTCTCTTTCTTTATTTAATGCTTCAAGACTTGCTTTAGGCATATAAATTTCACCACGTACTTCAACTCTACCCATTAAATTAATACGTGTTGGAATATCTCTAATTGTTAAAACATTAGTTGTAACATCTTCACCAGTAATCCCATCACCTCGAGTTGCTGCATATTGAAGGACACCATCTTGATAAACAAGAGACATTGCTAAGCCATCAATTTTCATTTCAGCAACAAATTCTGTATCTTTAGTTTTAAGCGATTCATCGACTTTATGAACCCATTCTAAAAGTTCATCTTGGTTAAAGACATCTGCTAAACTTAACATTTGTCTTTGATGAGTAATTTTATTAAATCCTTTTAAAACTGTACCAATAATTCTTTGAGTAGGACTTGTTGGTGTAATTAATGAAGGCCATTCTTTTTCAATAGCTTCAAGTTCTTCCATTTTTTGGTCATAAACGGCATCGTCTACTGACGGATTATCTAAAACATAGTATTCATGAGCAAATTTTTCGATAAGTTTAACAAGTTCTTCGTGCTTTTTTGAAGCTTCTAAAAAATCCATATTAACTTCCTTTCTTTGATAAACTTGAATGGCTTCCTAATAAAGTTTTCTTACCAAAATTAGTAAATACAACTTCAATGATATCACCATCTACTTTTACAACAGTACCTTCTCCAAATACCTTATGAACTGCAATATCGCCAGTGTTCCAAGCAATTCCGTTTCCACCACTAACTTGAGTAGTGTTATTTCTATTTACCGATCCACTTCTAGCATAAGGATTTGTTTGTCCTGTTCCAGTATTATTTTTATTAAAATCATAACGATAAAGTCTGTCTTTTGAATCGTTTGAATTTGTTGATGATACACCATTTATACCAAATGGATTAAATGATGGTAATTCAAGTCCAGCTTCTTTTAAGAATTGCGAAGGTACATTGCTTGATTTTAAAACATATGAATAATCACGATTTAAAGTAAGATAAAGTTCTTTCTTTGCTCTAGTAAATGCAACATAAGCAAGTCGTCTTTCTTCTTCCATTCCAATAGCTGTTCTTTCATTTATTGCTCTTTGGTTAGGGAAAACACCTTCGTTTAAGCCAATTACAAAGACATAATCAAATTCAAGGCCTTTTGCTGTATGAACAGTCATTAAAGGGATTGAGTCATCGCCTTTAATATCATCTTGGCTAGTCAATAAGGCAACATTTTGTAAATATTCATCAAAATTTGAATCTTGATGTTCTCTTAAATAGTTTCTAATATCATCAATGAGAGCATGAACGTTTTCAATTTTATCATCTTCATCTTCATCATTTTCTAAGAATTCAAAATAACCAATCTCCTTAAGGAATGAATTTAAAACTTCACTATAAGCTTCTAAATTTTCAGTTAATTTAGCAGTTGTTGCTTTCATTATTTTACTCATTTCTTCAAGTCTATTTTTTAAAACAGGCTTAAGCGCAGAAAGGTACGTATCAAGATTATTAACATAACGCATGTAGCTAACGCCGTTTTCTTCAGCTTCATCTTTTAGCAAATCTAAAGATTTTTCACCAAATCCTCTTTTAGGAACATTGATGATACGTTCAAAACTTACATTATCTTTATCATTAACTAAAAGTCTAAAATAAGCCAAACAATCCTTAATTTCTTTACGTGCATAGAATTTCATTCCACCATAAACTTTATAAGGAAGTTGTGCTGTCGTTAATGCGTTTTCAACTTTAAGTGATAGGTAACTTGACCTATATAAAACTGCGAAATCTTTATTTTTTGCTTCAGGATTTTTCTTTTTAATATCTCTAATTTGATTAGCAACGAAATTAGCTTCTAACATAGAACTATCGAAATTTTTAAAGACGATATCTTTTCCAGTTCCATTATTTGTGAATAGTTCTTTAGGAACACGTTCTTTGTTATATGCAATTAATTTATTACTAGCACCTAAAATTTTGCTAGTTGATCTATAGTTTTCATTTAAAATGATAGTTGCCATTGGATGATAAACTTTATCTATATCAAGAATAATTTTTTGATTAGCACCACGCCATGTATAAATAGTTTGGTCAGGATCACCAACAACATAAATTGCTGTCTCGTCATTAGAAAGCAACCTTAAAAGTTTAAATTGAAGATCATTTGTATCTTGGAATTCATCAATTAAAATATGTTTAAATCTACGTGACCATTTTTCTCTAATTTCAGGATAAAATTCTAAAATTTTAATTGTATAAATAATTAAATCATCGAAATCTAACGCTTTAAATTCAGATTTTCTTTTTTCGTATTCGACAAAATAATTAACCATTAATTGGTCAATATCAGTTTTAATCTCGCAATCAGATGGCAAATCTCCCTTCATCTTATGAAAGCCAATGTATTTTAAGGCATTCTTATTATTATCATCAGTTTTCTTATATCCAAAATCTTCTCCAATCATTTTGACAAGTCTCATTTGGTCATCGTCATCATAAATTAAGAAATTTTTAGGATATCCTAAACAATCAATTTCACATCTTAAAAATCTTGCACAAAAAGCGTGAAAGGTTGAAATAGTTAACTTGCTTAAATCATAGTTTGGTAAAAGAGAAAGTGTTCTTTCTTTCATTTCTTTAGCAACTTTATTTGTAAAAGTAATTGCAAGAATTTGATTAGGGAAAACATGCATCATTTCAATTAAATAGGAAATTCTAAAAGTAAGGACACGTGTTTTTCCACTACCTGCTCCTGCAATAATTCTTAAATATTGTTCATTTGAAGACACTGCTTCATATTGTTTTTCGTTTAATAAATTCTTGTAGTCCATATCGTTAAGAGTATACCATTTTGAACACTTGATTTATATATAAATCAAGATAAATTTCTTCTAAGTGAAAAACGCAAAGTACAAAAAAAGTGGGTCTCCCCACTCATTTTATAAAGATATAAATATCGTAACTAAGAGATAGATGATATATCCAAGTAGCGCAGCATCAATGAGAATTAAAAATAAGAATAGATATAAATTATTTACTCTTTTTTGCTTTTCAATTAAAACAGGGTCTTTTACTTCCTTGCTAAAATCGATTGAGTCATTTAGAACTTCTTTCTTTCCGTTATCTTTAGCTGAAAGAAATTCTTTTTCATCATCAGATGTAACATTTTGAGGATTTACTCTATCCTCGGGTGCCTTGTAGATATTGCTATTCTCGTCGTTAATCATATTAATATTTTAAACTACCTGGCGTACGAGCGAAAGGTTGAACATCTCTAATATTTTGCATTCCTGTAATGTACATTAATAAACGATCGAATCCAAGTCCGAAACCTGAGTGAATGCATCCACCATATTTTCTTAAATTAAGGTACCATTCAAGACCATCACGGTTTCCAAGTTCAATCATCTTCTTTTCAAGCTTTGTAAAATCTTCTTCTCTTTGTGAACCACCAACGATTTCACCTTCTTTAGGTACAAGTAAGTCACATGCTGCAACCGTCTTATTGTCTGGATTAAGTTTCATATAGAAAGATTTAATTTCTTTTGGATAGTTAATTAAGAAAACAGGTCCTTTAACAATTTCTTCAGTGATATATCTTTCGTGTTCACTTTGTAAATCCATACCCCAGAAAATATCGTTATTTTCAAATTTATGTCCGCCTTCTACAGCTTTTTTGAGTAATTCGATAGCTTCTGTATATTCAAGTCTCTTGAATGAAGAGTTAATAACACTATTTAATTTATCTTTAACTCCTTTTTCAATAAATTGATCAAAGAAGTTCATTTCATCTTTACAATTTTCTAAGACATAACCGATGATATATTTAAGGAATGATTCAATTAAATCCATGTTATCTTCTAAATCAGCAAATGCAATTTCTGGTTCAATCATCCAGAATTCACATGCGTGTCTATTTGTATTACTATTTTCTGCTCTGAACGTTGGTCCGAATGTATAAACATCTCTAAATGCTAAAGCAAATGCTTCTGCATGAAGTTGTCCACTAACTGTTAAGCAAGCTGAAGCGTTAAAGAAATCGTTTGGATGTTTAGGATCAGTAATTACATGGAATACTTGGCCTGCTCCTTCAGCATCATTTGATGTGATTTCAGGAGTTTGAACATACATAAATCCTCTTTCTTGGAAATATTTATGAACAGCATAAGCTAAACAGTTTCTTACTCTATAAATAGCATTAAATGTATTTGCTCTTGGTCTTAAATATGCAATATCTCTTAAAAATTCAAAACTATGTTTCTTCTTTTGAAGAGGGTAATCTTCAGCGCAATCACCTAATAAAATAATACTCTCAGCATGAATTTCAAAAGGTTGTTTCATTGTTGGAGTTAAAACTAATGTACCATTAACTTGAATGGATGAACCATAATGAGTCTTGCTCATTTCTTCATAATTAGCATTTTCCTTTGTGTAAACGATTTGAATATTTTTAAAATAGCTTCCGTCATTAAATTCAATAAAACCAACTGAACCATTATTTCGATTAGATTTAACCCATCCTTCTAATGTGACTTTTTTGTTATCTTCTAATTTTCCATCATAAAAAGCCATAAAAAGTTTTCTATTTGTTAAATCTCTTAATTGACTCATAAAATCTAGTCTCCCTTACGTAAAATTTATAATATCACAAACAATTATTTTTACTACTTAATTTAAATTTAAATTAAAATTTCTTGAAATCTTGTATTTGCCAACTTGGGTCAACAGATACATCAAGCGGTGCAAACACCTTTTCTTTATATAAATATTCACCAACTTTAGCAATCATTGCAGCGTTATCAGTTGTACACCAGATTGGAGGTATTTCAACATCAATATCTGTTCCTTCAAAAAGTTTTACAATTTCTGATCTTAAATATGAATTAGCACTAACGCCACCAGCAAGAACTACTTCTTTTACATCATATCTTTCAGTAGCTTTCTTAACTCTATCAAGAACCATACCAACAGCAACATCTTGGAAAGATTTAGCCATATCTTCAATAACAACTTTTTCGCCTTTTTGTTCAAGATTATGAACAAGATTAATGACAGCTGTTTTAAGACCACTGTATGAGAAGTTCAAATTTCCATCATGAAGTGGAGTTGGAAGGTGATATGTGTGTTTACCAGTTTTTGCTAATCTATCGATTGCAACTCCTCCTGGATAAGGTAATCCAAGAACACGTGCGACTTTATCATAAGATTCACCAATTGCATCATCTTTTGTTTCACCAATGATTTCAAAATTTAAATGATCTTTCATATATACAAGTTCAGTGTTTCCACCACTAACAACAACAGCTAATAATGGAAAGTGAAGAGGCTTAATAAATTCATTAGCATAGATATGACCGGCTAAGTGATGAACAGGAATTAAAGGTTTGTTATAAACTAAAGCTAAAGTTTTAGCAGCTTGAATTCCAACATGAAGTGCTCCAATTAACCCAGGTCCACGAGTTACTGCAATCGCATCAACTTCATCCATAGTAACTCCGCTTGTTTTTAAAGCTTCATCAAGGACACATCCAACGTTTTCAAGGTGTAATCTACTAGCAATTTCAGGCATGACTCCACCATATTTTTGATGAACTTCAATTTGACTTGAAATAACGTTTGCTAATAACTTACCATTTTTAGTAATAGCACAAGCAGTTTCATCGCAACTGCTTTCAATACCCATGATAATTAAATCTTTTTCCATAATTTATAAAACTCCCTTTACAAAATAAATCGCATTCTCTCCATCTTCGTAATATTTTTCTTTAATTGTTACTTCTTGGAAGCCATGTTTTTTATATAAATTAATTGCTTTAAAATTTGATTCTCTCACTTCTAAAGTAAAATATAAAACATCATTTTCTTTAAGAATATTACAGGCAAAATCAATTAATTTCCCTGCAAAACCTTGATTTCTATAAGAATCCTTAACACAAATTTGACAAATTGTTGCACTATCGAAAGTAATCCAGAAATCTATAAAGCCAATTATTTCATTATCTTTTTTTAATAAATAAAAATAAGCAACTGGGTTATCCTTAATTTCATAAAGAAGATCTTTATCTTTAAAAGGATGATGAAAACAACTATTCTCAAGAACAGATAATTCTTCTAAATCTTTTTCGCTAGCTTTAACAAATTCCATTTTTTAATCTTTTAAATAAACAGCTTTAATTGATAATGTGTTTGTCGCTAAATCTTTTTCAGTTTTTAAGCGTAACATATTTTCAACTAAATCGTTTTGTTCTCCATTAACTTCAGGTAAATAATTTGTGATTCCACAAACTGCATAGTCTTTATGTTCATTGATGTAATTCATAACTTCATCATTTTTAAGAATTTTATCTTCGATTATGCATTCATCATTTTTATAAACAGCAAAATATGATCTGTTGCTTCTTGCATTAATTAAACAAATTGAAGGAACATCTTTCTTTCCTAAAACCATTAATGAACTTAATAAATAACAAGGAATATTAAGCGTATAAGCATAAATTTTAGCGATAGTTAATGCAATTCTTACTCCTGTATAACTTCCTGGACCTTTTGTAACAATAATTTCTCCTACTGATTTTGGATCAATATTGTTTCTTTTTAAAATCTTATCCAATTCAGGAATCATTAATTCACTTTGCTTTTGCCAAGCTTCATAAACAATTTTATCAATTACTTTACCGTCTTTAGCAAGTCCAACAACAAGATAAGTATTTGCACTATCAAGTAATAAACTAATCATTATTTTCTACCTTCTTTCAAAGTTTCTAATAAATTCTTATATTTTGGAGAATTACTAGAAAGAGTAATCTTTCTTTCATTACCTCCAACATTATGAATTTCAACACTTAAAGAATCAAAAGGAATCATTTCTTTAATATATAAAGGCCATTCAATTAAGCAAACGCCATCGCCTTCAATAACTTCTTCTAATCCAATATTTTTTCCTTCCGCAGGAACATCTTCAAGTCTATATGCATCAATATGATAAAGATTTAATTTATTGTTAAAATAGCACTTTAAGATATTGAATGTAGGTGAATTGATTTCTTCATCAATTCCTAAACCTTTTCCAACACCTTTAGTTAATGTTGTCTTTCCTGCGCCTAAATCTCCATCAAGTGTAATAACTGAACCTTCAAACAAAAATTTAGATATTTCTTCACCAAGTTTTTGTGTTTCTTCACTAGAGTGAGTAAATAAATCAATAGTCATACTAATCCTCTTTTCTATTAATACTTTCAAACTTTGAATTATATTCTTTTATCTTTTCATCATCAAAAGGAAATGCTTTTCTTTCCATAAAATCTTTAATTTGATTGATATTAAAACGTAAAATCTTATCAATTTCAGAACCATAAGCATATTTCTTCTTATGGAATCCATATTCTTTAACATCAATTAATCTAATTTCATTATTTGGATATAATTTCAAATCAAGATCGTAATCAATATATTTGACTTTTTGAGCATCAATAACATAAGGTGATGCTAAATTAACATAGTAAGTAATTCCTACTTTTTTAAGCATCGCAATAACGTTCCACCAGTGATTTTTAAAGAAAATCATAATAGCTGGTTCTTTTGTATACCAGATACGAAAATCATGCTCGACGACTTTCGTTTTTCTACTAGCAACAACTATATATTCATCCGTTTCATCAATGACATAAACACTATCCCAGATACGATGCATCCTTCCATCATGTTTATATCCTTGAACCTCTATCCATTTATTAATAAGTGAGTTCATATAAAATCCTCTTCAAAATGGATGAGTTAATTTAAATCATCTAAAACTTTAAGTACTTTGTTTAAATCTAGTTCTTCTCTCTTTAATTTATTAACATCAAATTTTGATTCAACAGGTATATTCATAAATTCATCGACATAATCGATTCCAATATTAAGTTTTCCTTTTCTAATTGAAATGATGACGTCGATTAATGTTTTATCAACTTTTAAAGCAGTAATGTCTTTAATAACACTGCTTGTTAATGTTTTTCTCCATTCATCATCATTAGTGTAAATGACATATCTATCATTTTCTTCAACAAGTTTTAAATCATCGACATTATCAATAGGTCTAGAAAGTTCTCCACCTTTAATTTGCATTAAGATTCTCTTATCATCCTTATCATATTTTGATGAATAATCATAATATTTGCCTAAAAACATTGGTGATAATCTGTTTTTAATTAAAATGTTTCCAGCTAAATCACTGATTCCAAGTAATTTATCTTTATACATTACGCTAACTAAATTTCTGCTCTTAGTACCTTTGATGTTTTTATAAAAGCCTGCATCAATAAAAAGTTCATCTTTCATTTGACTTTGTGGTTTAAATTCAGCATCTTTAAAGTCATCTTTAGTATAAAGATATGAATCCATTTGTTTATAAAGAATATCAATATATTCTTCAGCTTTAGCAGACATCTTCTTTTTAATTACTTTTGTTAATGAGAAAGTAACAATTAATGCTGCAATCATAATTCCGATTGAAACATAAGAAATCCATTTTACTGTTTTAGATAAAGTCATCATCAAAATAAGAGCACCGACTAAAACAATAAGTACACATACACTAGCAATTGTATTTAATCTCTTTTGCTTTTTTGCATAATTTGCATAATCAGTTCTTGCTTTTTCGATCGTTTCTTCAACAGCTTTTTGCTTTTCATCAGCTGGAAGATTTTTTAATTCTTCTTCCTCTTTACTATTCTCTTCGATGATAGTATTAAGCTTATTTGTTTCTTCTTCTTTTGCTTTTAATTCTGATTCTTTTTTTAAGATCTCAGCTTCTTTATCATACTTTCTTAATCCCATAAATATATACTCCTTAACAAGTCATGCACACATTTTACTATATTTGTTTTATTATTTATAATAAAAACACATAAACATATAAAAATTTAACGTTAAATTTTATCTAAACAAGAACTTTATTCATAGTTTATATTCAAAATAAAAAGTGCAATTCTTTTAAAACTGCACTCATTAATTTTTAAGAAACTTTTTTATTTCTCGTCTTTTGTAAAATCAAAATCAATATTATCTAGATGGTCAACGTTTTTATTAATATTGTTGATGATTTTTTGTTCTCTATTTTCTCTTTTATGTGAATCAAAGAGTTCAATGATGTCTCCAACTCCTGAAAGAATTAAGAAGACACCAAGTAAAATAGAAACAACATCACTAGCTGTTCCAATAAATGAGAACAAAATAATTGATAATACAACATTAAAAATACCAATTATCATAGTGACATACCAAGTTTTGACTCTAAATTTCTTTAAATCAAATGAATTAACAAATTTTGAAATACCACTAGCTAGTAACCAAAATCCTAATGCATATGTAATAATTGCAAGTGATGCATCGTTATTTATTACTAAAAATAAACCAACTGCAGCAGCAATCATACCTTGGATAAATAGCCATCCACTTCCTAAAATTAATCTAGAAGCAAATAAAGCATAAACGATAATAAATAATCCTATAACAATAAGAATACTTCCAGCGATAATTCCAAGTGATGCACTAAAGAAATCACGTGAGACTATTGCTAAAATTCCTAAAACAATTAATAAAACAGATGATGTAATAGAGAAAACTTTTGATAATGTGCTCTTTTTCTTTCTAATTTCCATACAAATATCCTCCCTAAGTAAAATTGTATCTCAAAAAATAAATTATAAAAGAAACATAAATGTTAATTTTTATCTCATTACTTAACTTTTAACATCTTAAGAATGAGTCTATTATCTTCTTTAACTTCTTTAATCTTTTTTTCGTAAACTTTTCTTTTCTTTATATCAGCTAAAAATCTAGTAACGTTTTCGTCACCTTCTTTACCAATATAAGTACTCTTAACTTCTTTTGCTACACGAACTTTTAAATAGTAATAAACGCTATTATATTGTTTAACTTTTACGAGACTACCCTTAGGAAGACTATCAATTTCAAATTCATAAGTAGAAATTTTCTTTAAATTACTTTGATATTCTTTTGTTAATAAATCATAAATTGCCATGCATTTATTTTATCAAATTTTAAAATATCGCGTTATAGAATTAATAAATTAGAAGGATTTTTCCATCCTTTACTTCAATAAAAGGAGATTTATCTATATATTCGTTGTCTACTCCAAGTGGAAATTCACTTGTTAAAGTAGCATTCTTTAATTCGTATTTTAAGTTTTTAAGTGTCACTCCATGTGATATAGCACTTAATGAAAACACAGATAGATATCCTCTTTCTTTTTTAGGAAGTTCAATTGATTCATTTTCTAAAATTATATAAGTTCTATCTTCATCAATAATTTTAGCTTCATAACCTTTATTTTTTAAAAATAAAAGGATTTGAATGTTTGCAAAAGTATGATCAAATCTACCTCCGATAACTCCATAAAGGATGAAACTTTTATACCCTCGTTTAATGCCTTCCATTAAAGCATCAAAAACATCAGTATCATCCTTTATTTCGTTCAATTTTATTTTTTCTATATTGTCTGGGACTATTTTTAGACTATCAAAATCTCCAATAAGAAGATCAACATCTAAATTTTGCTTTAAACAATTTAGATATCCTTTATCAGCAGCAATCAAAAAATCATCTTCGTGTTTTTTAATTTTGACATTAACGTCTATAGCCCCAACGACAATACAGTTACCCATTAATTTTCTTCCTTTTTATTAAGTACAGGAAATACTCTATTAATTAATTCGATTGGTTTATATAAAATCAGCATTCCAGCAACAGAGATCCAAACTGAAACAGGAACGTATGTTGATTGATAAATAAAATTATCAACAAAAGTAATTGGTTGATATAAAATTGCTCCACTTATCATATGTCCGCAATATCTAACAACCATAGCGAAGAATCCGCCAAGAATAATTGCAACAACTTTAAATATATTTTCTTTTACAACAAATGGGTTATCACTTGTTACATTTTCACCATTATTAGCTAATCTTAATTCTAATTTCTTTTTAGCATAATAATTATTAACAGCATTATAGAAAATACCAACAATGCTATAGCCACTTAAAGCAACAAAGTAATCAAATGGATAAGTTTGTAAACCATATCCATCAATTAAACATGTAATGAAACCAAAGATGAAGCTTGATGCGATAAATCCTTTAAATCCACCATATCTAACAGCGATGATAAATAAAGGAATTGCACTGAAGTTGATACTTCCGCCATTTGCTTGAATTGGAATTCTAGCAAATTTATCTAAAACGACAGCTAAAGCAATTAAGATTGCAGTTTCTGACATTTCTCTGATTGTATATTTTTTAAATTCGAACATTCTTGATAATGACGCAAACATCATTCCAAGACCTGCAATAACTGCGCACACACCAAAAGCTGTTGTTGTAGAACTTCCATCAACACCATAAATTTCAGTACTTAAGCTATCAATTGAAAATGCATAAAATCCACTTAATGTAAGTGCAAAAAATACACCAATAACAAATAAGAATGTTACTCCATATAAGCTAAATGAAAGTTTTTTATTCTTTTTAGCAAAGAACCATCCTAAGAACATAGTTGCCACAGATAAAATTAAAACAACTAATGTAACGATAAATACAATTCTTGTGTTTACTAAATTAAATGCAGTTCCATCAATTGTAATGCTACCAAATAGTACATTATAAAAACCAACAAGAGTTGTAGCAGGAACGTTTCCAACTGCGCCTTTATTCAACGCAAATGAAACACTTCCAAAAGGCATAATTAAAATTAATAAAGTAGCAACAAATAATACACCAAATACTATTTCGTTAACTAGTTCACTAATTTTAGACTTAGAGTTTTCATTTTCCATATTTTACCTCCAATAAAAAATCTCTACGTCTAACGTAGAGAAAATCATTTAAAAAGATAAAATAATTCAATTCCTACGCTAGCATTACCTAGATCAGGTCAACGGTCAAACGAGTATCACGTTTATCTCAGCTCATTCTTGAGCACCCGCGAATATTATACACTTTGAAATATTAATTTACATTATAATTTCCATTACCATCATGAATGTAAATCCAATTATAAAAGACCGCATTCCGTAATGATCAAAATTACTATTTTTAAATTCTGGAATTAAATCATCGATTGTAACGTATATCATTGCTCCGGCTGCAAATGATAATAAATAAGGTATTGCACTGGTTAATGAACTAGAAACTAAAAGAGCTAAAGCACCAAATATAGGTTCTACAATTCCACTCGCTGAGCCAAAAAGAAAAGCTTTAGTTTTACTCATTCCTTCTCCAAATAGAGGGATTGAAACTGCACTTCCTTCAGGAACATTTTGAATAGCAATTCCTATCGCTAAACTTAATGCACCCATCATAGTTGCGTTATTAAATTCACTTATTGCAAGTCCACAAGCTAGTCCTACTGCAATTCCTTCTGGAATATTGTGAAGAGCAACTGCTAAAAAGAACTTTAATTTCTTTGACATTTTAGCATTAGCAATACCTTCATGTTCTTCTCCACCAACACTTTTATGAATATGAGGAGTTAATTTATCAAGAGCATAAAGTAATAACGCGCCTAACACAAAGCCAACCACTGGAGGTAGAACGCATAAAGCGTTATCAAAGATTTCTTTACTTTTTTGTAAAGATGGGAGTAATAAACCAAAAAATGATGTGGAAATCATAATTCCACTTGCTAAACCGATTATTATGCTATTAGCTTTTTCTCCATATGGTTTTCTAAAAAAGAAAACAAATGAACTACCTAACGTAGTTGCAAGAAATACGCCTAATAAACATATAACAGATAAAATTGCTGAATTCATGAGAACTATTATAGATTTCCTATTTCAATCCGCAAGGAATATTATTAAGCCAATTAATTGGACTTAATCCATTTCCTTTTAAATAATCGTTTGTTTTTATAAAACAATTTGAATTGAACCAACCACCTTGATTTGCGCTTAATGGAGATGGATGACTTGTTTTAACTACTAGATGTTTTGGATTTGTTAAAAACTTTTCGTATTTTTTAGCATTATTTCCCCATAGTAAAAATACTATTGGATTATCACTTTCGTTTAATAAGTTCATTATATCTTTAAAGAGCAAATCATATTCTTTTATTTTATGAGAAAGTGGTTTATGAGCTTCTACTGTTAAATATGGGTTTAAAAGTAAAACTCCTTGTTTAGATAAATAACTTAAATTTCCAGATGTAGGAATTTCTATATCTAATTTATATTCATCAATCATTTCTTTAAAAATATTTATAAGACTTCTAGGAAGAGCGATTCCATCATTTACACTAAAAGCAAGCCCCATGGCTTGATTAGGATTTGGATAAGGATCTTGACCTAAAATGACAACTTTTACATCTTTAAGAGCAGTAAATTTGAAAGCGTTCCACATATCTTCTTTTTTAGGAAAAATGACTTTTGTATCATATTCATGATTAACAAAAGTCATTAAATTTTGAAAATATTCCTTCTTAGAAATATCGTTAAAGAACTCTTTCCAAGTAGTATATTTCATTAAAAACCTGCAATTCCTTATTATTTTACTAATTTTCCAGTTACAATTAATGCGTGGAAAATTTCATAAAGTGTTTTTAATCCTAACCAACTTGTAATGTTATTAACATCTAGTGGAGGAGCAATTTCTACTAAATCCATACATGTCACATTTAAGTTTGCAATAAGGCCAGTTGCAATTCCAACTGTTTCAAAGTTAGATAAACCAAAGTGTTCTGGTGTTCCTGTTCCTGGAGCGTATGCTGGGTCGTTAGCATCAATGTCGTAACTAAAATAAATTTCATATTTAGGGTCTTTATATTTAGCAACTAAAACTGTAAGTAATGCTTCTACTCCAAGTTTTTTAACATCAATTGCCTTATAGACGTCAAGCTTAGGATGTTTTTTAAAAGTTTCGATTTCTTGAGCTTCAAATCCTCTAATACCAACAAGAGTAATGTTCCCATCTTCATATCCGTATTCTAATGCTCTAAAAATAGGACAAGCATGTGAATATTTTGAACCTTCATAAACATCACATATATCTGGATGTGCATCCATATGAATAATGACTGGAGTCGTTCCATGTTTCTTACAATTTTCAAAGAATGCTCTTTCACTAGCAATAGCGATTGAGTGATCGCCTCCAAGAATAATATGGAATCCATCATTTTTTAAAAGCTCATTTTGGATTTTTTCCTTTAATGCGTCAAAATCTTCTGCATCATAATTTCCATAATCAAAGATTTTAACTTTTGTTAATGAATTTCCAACCATATCTAAAGCTGGTAAATCATAACTAAGTTCTCTTAATTTATCCGGAGCAAATGATGCACCTTTTCCAACACTTGCATTCTTATCAAAAGGTACACCACAAACGAAAACATTAGCTTCATTTTCGTTATTTACCATTAAATCTCTAAATTCGTTTTTCATTTTATTTTGCCTTTCTAATAGAGTTTTGAATTGATTTATCTGCATCTTGAGAATATTTATCTAATGTAATTTTGTTTCTCATTGTATGAGTTAAATTACATGGACCTCCAATACAGCCACCTTCACAAGCCATACCTTCAATGAAGTTTACAGCGCTTGTATCTTTCTTAAATTCTAATAAAGCTTTCTTGATGTTTTCCATTCCATCAACTGCAACGCCATTAACTTTGAAGTCATAATTTTCATCTTTTAATACTTCGTTAACTGCATTTGATAAACCACCACATTTAGCAAATCCTCTTCCAAAATATGAACCACCATATTGACCATAAGTATCTTCTGGGAGTTCACCAACATTAATTTCAAGACCATCAATCATAGCTTGTAATTCTTCAAAAGTCATAGCACTATCAACTAAATCCTTGACTTCTGCACGTTTTATTTCGCTCTTCTTTGCTGTACAAGGTCCAACAAATACAACTTTTGCATCTGGGAATTTAGCTTTAATGTATGCACTAATTTCAGCCATAGGAGATGGTGAAGTTGAAATATATTTAGCTAAATCTGGGTAGAATTTTCTAATATATAAAGCGAATGCTGGGCAGCATGAAGATGTTAATTTTCCTCTTTCGATTAACTCTTTACTTTCTTTAACAGCAACCATATCAGCACCTAAAGCAGCTTCTACAACATCATAGAATCCGATCTTTTTTAACGCTGAAATGATTTGACCATTCTTATATTCAATAAAGTTACCACCAATTGATGGAGCAACAACTGCGAAAACTTTAAATTTAGTATTGTTTTCACTTTCTTTAATCCAACCAATAATATCTTTAATATAGCTAACGTCAACGATAGCTCCAAATGGGCATTGATATGAACAGTGTCCACAGTGAATACATTTTTCATCATTAATTGATGCTGCGTTTGTAATTGGATCTGGGCTAATTGCTTTTTGCTTACATGCTCTTTCGCATGGCCTAATTCTATTTTCAATTGCTGTATATGGGCAAGCCTTAGCGCACATACCACAGTTTACACATTTGCTCTTATCGATTTTTGCATGTAATGACTCATCAAAACTAATACATTTTCTTGGACATGCTTCAGCACATCTATGAGCGATACAGCCTCTACATGCATCACTTACTGTATAACCACCAAGCGGACATTCATCACAAGCGATAGGAATAACTTGAATGACGTTTTCATCTTCTTTTGATGTATGAAGAGCTAATTTAACTCTTTCTTCAACAATTGCTCTTTCTTTATAAATACAGCATCTCATTGTTGGTTTTGGACCTGGGACTACTGCTTTTGGAATATCATAAAATGATTTTTCTAAATCTCCTGCATTTAAATGTTTTACTACTTCTTTTAATACTCTATATCTGAGTTCTTGAACTCTTGTATCAAATTTTGGCATCTTAAAACTCCTTTGCTCTCATTTATGGATGTATTTTAGCATTTTGGAGTTAAAAAGCACTATAGTATTTACTATAGTGCCTTAAAATCATAATAAAGTTCAATTATTAGATCTTTGTTTTTCCTTTAACGTAACCTGTATAAGCTTCTTTAAGAATTTCTTCCATGTCTTTAACCATAGGAATTCTTGGGTTAGCTGGTGTACATTGATCTTCGTATGCTCTATATGATAATTCTTCAGCAGTGCTCATCCATTGTTTTTCATCGATTCCTTCTGCTTTGAAGTTCATCTTTTCACCACATTCAATACCTAAATCATAAACAGCATCAGCAAGTGCTCTAACACCTTCTTCAACAGTATTAAATTTAAGTCCAATTAATCTAGCGATATTTGCATATCTTTCATTTGCATCATAGACATTGTATTTTGGCCATGTACTAAGTTTTTGTGGGACTTCACCATTATACATAATTGTAAATGGTAATAAGATTGCATTAGCTCTTCCATGTGGAACGTGATACATACCACCAACTTTATGAGCCATTGAGTGATTCATACCAAGGAAAGCATTAGCGAATGCCATACCTGCCATAGTTGAAGCGTTATGCATTTTTTCTCTAGCTTCTAAGTCGTTTTTGCCGTTTTTAACACATCTTGGTAAGTATTTGAAGACCATTTGTGCAGCTTGAATTGCTAAAGCATCTGTATAGTCTGTAGCAAGCATTGAAACATAAGCTTCAAGTGCGTGAGTTAAGACATCAAGTCCTGTATCAGCTGTAACTGAAGCAGGTAAATTTGTTGTAAATTCAGCATCAACAATAGCGATTGTTGGAGTTAATGAGTAGTCTGTTAATGGATATTTAATGTTATTTGCTTTATCTGATATAACAGCGAATGGAGTAACTTCACTACCTGTACCTGATGTTGTTGGAATACAAATAAGTTTTGTTTTCTTTCCAAGTTCAGGATATTTGAATGCTCTCTTTCTGATATCCATGAATTTTTGTTTTAAATCATCGAAATTAACTTCTGGATTTTCATAGAATAACCACATACCTTTAGCAGCGTCCATTGAAGAACCACCACCTAAAGCAATAATTGTATCTGGTTCGAATGATCTCATTAATTCACAACCTTTTCTAACAGTTGAAATATCTGGATCTGGTTCGACATCTGTAAATAATTGAATTTCAACGTTATTTCTTCTAGCTCTTAATTGATCAAGGATTTTTTGTAAGAATCCAAGTTGAACCATTGATTTATCTGTAACAATAAATGCTTTATTAACGTTTTTAGCATCCTTTAAATATTGGATACTGTTTCTTTCAATGTAAATCTTGCTTGGAATTTTAAACCATTGCATATTATTTCTCCTCTTGCCAATTCTCTTAATGTTGATTAAATTAACAGCACTAACGTTTCCGCTAACACTATTATGACCATAAGAACCACATCCTAAAGTCATTGAAGGTAAGAATGAGTTATAAATATTACCAATACCACCAAATGTAGTAGGTGAATTCCAAATAATTCTACATGCTTTCATTTTAACACCGAAAGCATCGACTAAGTTTTTATCTTTTGTATGAATACATGCACTGTGACCTAAACCATTGAATTCAACCATTGCTTCTGCTTTATTGAAACCATCTTCTGTTGAATTTGATTTAATTAAAGCAAGTACAGGTGAAAGTTTTTCTCTTGTTAATGGTTCTTCAGGTCCAACTTTTGAACATTCAGCCATTAAAATTGGAGTATCATGTGGTACTTCAAATCCAGCATTATGAGCAATTTCCCATGCTGGGTGACCAACTAATCCTGGGAAAACGCCTGTTACAACACCATCTTTATTTGGTTGGAACATATATTTTTCAAGTTTAGCTTTTTCTTCTTTATTACAAAGATATGCACCATATTTTTTAATATCATCGATAAATTCTTTATAAATTTCTTTATCAATAATAGCAGCTTGTTCTGAAGCACAAACCATACCATTATCGAATGATTTTGACATTAAAATATCATTTGCAGCTTGAGCAACATTACATGTTTTTTCAACATAAGCAGGAACGTTACCAGCTCCAACACCAAGTGCAGGTTTTCCACAGCTATAAGCAGCTTTAACCATTGCATTACCACCAGTAGCAAGAATACATGCGACACCTGGGTGTTGCATTAATGCAGTTGTTGCATCAAGTGATGGGTGAGCAATAAATTGAACGCAATTTTTTGGAGCGCCAGCTTTAACAGCAGCTTCTTCAATAATTTTTGCAGTTTCAACACAGCATTTTTGGGCATTTGGATGGAAACCGAAAATTATAGGGTTTCTTGTTTTTAAACTAATTAATGATTTAAAGATAACAGTACTTGTTGGGTTTGTAACTGGAGTAACACCAGCAATAACACCAAGTGGATCAGCAACTTCAGTAATTCCTGTAACTGGGTCATCACTGATAATGCCAACTGTTTTTAAATGTCTCATTGCATTAGTAATATATTCGCATGCGAATAAGTTTTTTGTACATTTATCTTCGAATACACCTCTTCCTGTTTCTTCAACAGCAATACGTGCAAGATATTCGTGGCGGTCTAAAACACTTGTTGATACTTTTGCAACAATATAATCGACTTGTTCTTGGTTTAATTTTCTAAATTCTTCAAGTGCTACGAGACCTTTTTGTACTAATTCATCAACTTCTTGACATGCTTTTGGATCTAAAACTTTATCCATTCTTTTTCTCCTTTATCTCTTTAAGGTAAAGTTCATGAGATAAAACAGCTAAAGATGCAGCTAAGTCAATGTTACTTAAAATGATATTTTTAGGAACATTGATTTTAGATGGAGCAAAATTCCAAATTCCTTGAACTTTTGCATCAATCAACTTATCAGCAACTTCTTGTGCTGCGTTATCTGGAACAGTAATGATACCAATTTCTGCGTTCAACTTCTTAAGTGTTTCTTTTGTAAGATTGTTCATGTCATAAACATGTTTGCCGTTGATTTCTTTATCGCCATATAAATCAAAGGCAGCAACAATATTAAGGCCATAGTTTTCAAATCCTTTATAAGCAAGTAATGCTCTGCCAAGGCTTCCGACGCCAACAATAACAGCGTTTGTTATTGTTCGATAACCTAAGATAGTTTCGACATCTTTAATTAAGATATCAATATCTCTTCCCCTATTTGGTACTCCATCAATAGAACTAATTAAAGCAATATCTTTTCTTACTTGTTCTTTGTTGAGCTCTAGATCATCAGCAATAGTTTGACAAGTAATAAAATCAACTCCATTTGACTTTAAGTCACGAAGGAGGTGAAGGTAGGTAGGTAATCTACGTAATTGGTTTTTCGTTAATTCTTTTGATTTCATAATTTTTCCCAAATCGGTATTTATTTACCGAATAAATAATAAAGGATATCTCCCTAAAAATAAAGTACTATTCAGTAAAAAAATACTGAAAGCGCTTTCAGATTAAATTACCTGCAATCACGGTAAAAATTAAAGTAACAGCCAATTATTAAAAGCGAGGTTGTAACAATTTGAGTTACCGAAGTACTTATAAACGCACCTAAGCTAAAAATAAATACGTTAGGTACGAATAAGTGTGTGCAGAAATTCAATATAATTACGCCTAATAAAACTGATGTTCCTATTAAAGCGTTTTTCATACTTTTGCCTTTTGCAATGTTTTTTAAGCACCAAATTGTGACATAAATAAAGAATAATATTGTAAAAATATGTAAACTAAATTCAAAAATATTAACTGGGCAATTCGCTCCAGTCATTGAAGATAAGAAATTCTCAGTATTAGACCATAAATAAAAAGATAGTATTGAAATCATTACTATGCTTAAAACAATGTTTACAGTGGATGTAACTAAAATTAAGATTCTACCTAAGAAATTTTTCATTTATTTAATTAACTAATTTTGTTCATTCTATATCCAATACCAATATCGGTACGAATAAGTTTTGATGATTTTCCGCCTTTACTTGTCTTCCTTCTAATACCGGCCATAAATACTCTTAAGCCATTTTGATCTTGCCCATCTTTTCCCCAAACATGATTAATTATGTAATCATATGTAAGGGTTTTACCTAAGTTATAGGCAAGTAATACTACAATTTTATATTCAAAATTTGTGAAATGCACTTCAACACCATTAATAAAAATAGTTTTTGCATCATAATCGATAGCTAAATTACCATTTATAAATAAGTGTTTTTCTTCTTCAGCAATGTATCTAAGTTCTTTTCTCATTCGTGCGTAAAGTTCGTTTACATTGAATGGTTTAGTCATGTAATCGTTAGCGCCGGCATCTAACGCAAGGACTTTAACTTCAGTTGTACTTCTATTGGATAAAACAATAATTGGCAATACGTTATTAAAAGATCTTATAGTTTCGATAACATACATTCCATCTCTATCAGGAAGGTTTAAATCCATTAATACGATGTCTACAACATTTTTAATACAGTAGTCAATTCCTTCTTGCGCACTATTTACATATGCGACTTTATAACCTTTTTCTTTTAAATCATTTTTGACTTTTGATTGAATTCCTTTGTCGTCTTCAATGATTAATACAACTTTGCCAGCTCTTTCCATATATGAAAATTATACACACCTCGAACTAATTATGACAATTTTTTTGAAAATTAACTGAAAATTTTGTTGAAATTGCAATATGTAAACATATAAAAACTTATTTCGACACCATTTAGCCTTTTTGATATAATTATTTCATGAAAAAATTCGATTATTTAATTGTTGGTTCAGGCTTATATGGAGCTACTTTTGCTCATGAACTAATAAAAAATGGAAAAAAAGTACTTATAGTTGAAAAAAGAGACCATATAGGTGGAAATATTTATACTAAAAAAATGGATAATATTGATGTTCACTTATATGGTGCACATATTTTTCATACTTCTGATAAAGAAGTTTGGGATTACGTAAATAATTTAGTTAAATTTAATGATTTTATTAATTCTCCTTTAGCAAATTATAAAGGTAATTATTATCATCTTCCTTTTAATATGAATACCTTTAAAGAAATTTGGGGTGTTACTACAGCTGATGAAGCAAAAGCAAAAATCGAAGAAGAAGTTAAAAAAGAAAACATAAAAGAGCCTAAAAATCTTGAAGAACAAGCCATTTCATTAGTTGGTAGAACAATTTATGAGCGCCTTATTAAAGGATATACAGAAAAACAATGGGGCAGAAAAGCTACTGAACTTCCAAGTTTCATTATTAAAAGAATTCCTTTAAGATTTGAATATAACAACAACTACTTCAATGATATTTATCAAGGCATTCCAATTGGTGGATATACACTTTTAATAGAAAAACTTATTGAAGGTGCTGATTTAATGCTTAATACTGATTTTTTAAAAAATCGTGAAGAGCTTGAAAAATTAGCAGATAAAATCATTTATACTGGTCCAATCGACGAGTTTTTCGATTATAAACTTGGTGATTTGGAATATCGTTCATTAAGATTTGAATTAGAAAGACATAAAAAAGAATTTTATCAAAAAAATTGTGTTATAAATTACACAGAATATAAAGTTCCTTACACAAGAATTATTGAACATAAATATTTTGAAAATGATAAATCACCTGTTACTTATGTAACTAAAGAATATCCAGATGATTATAGTTTAGGAAAAGAAAGATTCTATCCTATTAATAATGATAGAAACAATGAATTAGCCGAAAAATATAGAGAACTTGCTAAAGGCGTTAAAAATGTCCGTTTTGGAGGAAGACTCGCTGATTATAAATACTTCGATATGGATGACACTGTTAGAAAAGCTCTCGATGACGCAAAAGAGGAATTAAATATTAATGACAACTAATAACTTATTTACGCACATTGAAGAAAAAGGAAAAAAAGATAAATTATTCTTTCACTTTTATATCGTATTATTAGTATTTAGTTCAATTTTCTTATTTTTTAGTATTGGTTTATTAATTTATAAGCCTACTTCAATTTTTTCAATCATATTTTTAGTTATTTTTGCTTTATTCTTTATATTATCTTTGCGCTCTCTTATTGCTTATTTGATTATTCCTAATAGGCAAATCGAATTTAATTATGAAAATAATTCACTTACTGTTAATAAAAATAAAAGACATAGAGTTGTTATTAATGGGAGTGATGTTTATGCAATTGAATCTCCTAAAGGAAAGCATGTTTCCCTTATAACAAATTACACTGGAATCACTATTTATTTAGTTAATGGAAGTAAAATAAAAATTAAGTATTTAACTGATCCAAAGCACCTTCTTGAAATGTTAAGAATCTATCTTAATGTCAAGCCAAGTGGATTCGTAAAACTTAATTTCTTTAAACTTATTTATCATCGTTTCATTAACTTCATGACAAAAATTGCTCTTTATTTTTATATCCCAAAATATCCAACTTTGTATAATTGTCCACCTAATTTTTTAGACACAATTAAGCCTACTTCTTATTTACTTGTTGTAGGTAGACACTTATCAAAAACTGCTTATTTTGAAAATATTAAAAAGCTTCTATCCGAAAAAAAGGCCACTTTTGCAGAGTTTTCTGAAGTAAGCCCTAATCCAACAGTAGAAAATGTTGAAAAAGGAAAAGATATTTTTATTAAAAATAATTGTAAAGAAATTATCGCTATTGGAGGAGGAAGTGTCCTTGATTGTGCTAAAGGAATTGCAGTTATTGCTTATTCTAAAAAACCAATTTCTAAGTATAAAGGATACTTTAAAGTGCTCCATAAAGTTCCAAAAATTACAGCCATTCCAACAACTTGTGGAACTGGTAGTGAAACTACTTTCGCTTCTGTTATTAGAGATGATAAAAAAGATGAAAAATACGCAATTGTAAGTGGAAAAATTTTTCCTAGTAAAGCACTTTTAGATCCTAATTTATTATTGGATTTACCAAATAAAATTTTAGCTTCAACTTCTATGGATGCATTAACTCACGCTATTGAAAGTTATTTAAATATGACAGCTTCTCGAGCTAGTAAAAAAGAAAACGTCGAAGCTATTCAATTGATTTTTGATAATTTAGAAAAAGCATATGATGATCCAACAAACATTGAATATAAAGTTAAGTTATTATATGCATCATTTTTAGCTGGAAAAGCATTTAATAGAGGACTTGTTGGTTCAGTTCATGCTTTAAGCCATGCACTTGGTGGAAAATATAATATAGGACATGGTGAAACTAACGCACGTTTACTTCCTGTATTTTTAAAATATTATATTTTTAAATCTTATAAAAAGATGGGAAAGCTTTATAACAAAGTTACTGATGAAAAAACATCTGATTTACACGAAAGTGCTTATAATTTAATTTTAAGAATTGATTCATTAAATAAAAAATTTGGCTTTGCTCCTAAGATCAAGGAGTTAAAAAAGGAAGACATTGATGAAATTGCACTCCACGCATATAAAGAAAGTATCAAGATCTATCCTTGTCCTATTCTTTTCTCCCTAGAACAATATAAAATAATATTAAGAACTTTAATTGTTGAGGAGAAAGATAATGAAATTATTAAATAACGGCAGTTTAGTTAAAGAAGGGTATTCGTTTGAAGAATACGAATATCATAAAAGCGATATTAAAGGCTTAAAAACCAGAATCAAAGAACGGGATTATTATCATTTCATAAATAAAGATTATGGCTTATGCATAACTGTTGATTATAATTCTTACATGGATTTAGTAAGTGTTACTTTTATTGATTTTAGTAAAAATTATTTCTTTAAAACTAAAACTTATATTAATCTACCTAAGGGAAAAATCGTCCTACCTTCATCAAGCAAAGAAGGCGATATTCATGTAGCAATTAAAGATTTTAAAATCGACATTATAATAAAAAAGGATGGAAATAAATATATTGAAGGAAACATTAAGAATTTCACTAAAGGAAAGGACTTTAGTTTTAAATTAAATGTTAAAGGAAATACAAATAATACAATTTATATGCTTACTCCTTTTGCTAAAAAACGTCACTTCTATTATAACCTTAAAGAAAATCTACTTTTTGCTGAAGGCACCATTATTTATGATGAAAAAATAATCGATTTTAAAGCACCTGGCGGACTTGATTGGGGCAGAGGTGTTTGGACTTATAAAAATACTTGGTATTGGTCGAGTTTAAATAGCATAAAAGATGATAAATTATTTGGCTTCAATTTAGGATATGGATTTGGAACAAATAAAGAAAACGAAAACATTGTTTATTTTAATAATGAAAAATATAAATTACCAGAGGTTGAATTTATTTTCCAAGTTGATAAAAAAGGCAAAAACGATTATTCAAAAGATGTAAAAATTGTTAGTGAGGATGATTCAGTAAATCTAACAATGACACCAATTTTTAATAGAAAAGATTATTTAAATGCTTTAATTATTTCTAGTGATCAAAATCAAGTATTTGGAAAATTTAACGGAACTATAAAAGTAAAAGATAAAACAATTAAATTTAATGATGACGTTGGTTTCTTAGAAAAAGTTAGAAATAAATGGTAAGAAAAATGGATTAAGCAAATCGCTTAATCCATTTATTTTATTTTATTTTTCGCTTTTATATCCTCTAGCAAATAGAAATCCTA
>OJML01000133.1_pt1 | contig 44981 bp, 36 predicted proteins | sample 1597221 | NCBI WGS metagenome assembly OJML01 (sample SAMEA2452123, study PRJEB22498) | human gut metagenome | biome: human feces; feature: human gut; material: feces | place: Australia | collected 2012 | reverse complement strand
CGCCGCATAAAGCAGTTTATGCGGCTTTGGGGGCAAATAAAAAACCCGCTTCCGCGGGTTCTATATTTACCCCCAATAGGAATCGAACCTATATCCCCTGCTTAGAAGGCAGATGCTCTATCCATTGAGCTATGGGGGCGCAAATCTTTTTATATAAATTATTTTACAAAAATTTCACGCAAGATTCAAAGTTTTCTTACAGGACGGGGAAACCTATATTCCGAACTTCTGTCAAACAATTCATTTCCCGGCTTATTGTAAATACGGATTTTTTCCAAAGAAAAGAGTCTCTTTGTCCAAATTAATATGGCATTTCCAAAAAATCGCCTGTACCCCGCACGCAAAAACGCCCTCTAAAAGAGGGCGTTTTAAAAGGCTTGCACTAAAATTACTTCTTTTCTTCCGGAGCCGGGGAAGCCGTTTGGGTCGGCATCGGCATAAAGCCGGACGGGGTTCCGTAGGGTGTGCCCTGTTGGGGGGTAAACCAATTATATGTTTGCCCAAACGCCTGGCCGTAGGAACCAAAAACTCCCTTGGTTAACCCAAATGCACCCGTAGGAATTTGCTTGGGGAATAAGCCAATACTAGGCGCGGCTAATCCCATACTAAGCCCAATAGAGGTAAGCGGCATCCACAGAGAGGTCCTCGGCACATCTGCGCGGGCCTCAATTCCGGCTTTGATATGTCCGTCCGTATAATGGCTGACCATTAACGGCACGGCAGCCAAGCCCGTTTGGGAGAGTGAAAACACCGTCATTGCCGTAGTAGCGGCCTTATCGCGTACGACAGCGGCTTCGGCTGCGGCAAGGCCTTTTGTGCGGGCGGCCACATATCCACCGCGGACCACGTTCATATTGGCCAATTTCTGCAAAGATTGCGTTACGTTGGCCGTACCCATACCGACCAAAGCAATACCCAAGAAGCCGGGGCTTGTAAAACCGTCAAAGCCGAAGGTCATCATCGTAGCGCCGCCCAAAATGTTCATCCCGTAAGAAAGTTTCAGCATACGCTGATATTCCAAACCGGGGCGGAGCGGGTCTTTTAACGCACCCAAGAGTGATTTGGCACGCAAGCGCACCAAAAGAGGGAAGGCTACTACCGTACCGCTTGTAACCAAGGCTACCCAGTTATTGCGGTTATCCTCGTGAATATTATTATTAATCCAGTCAAAACCTTTTACCGACGGACGGATTAACTGGTTGGCCGCTTTATTAAAGGTAGCGGCTTCAAAGCCTGTAAAGGTGAAAGCGGCAGCCGTCAGCGGCAGTAGTTCTTTACTGGCTAAAATCCGCAAGGAACCCCATGTTTCGCCCCATCCGTCTCGCATAAGGGTACGGGTATTCTGCCAGGCATTTGTCAGGGCCGGATAGAAACCGCCGCGCAAAGCCACGGGTTTAAATTTCATAAAACCAGCCACCTTGCCGATATTGGGGTCAATGCGCGAGAAATACAAACTGCCGAAGGACAACGCGGAAATCGTGCCCAACACCGGGAACGCAAGCGAAAAGTCCGTCGCGCCCGGGGCAAAAGTATTGGCTAAAATGGGGGGCAGTAACATTGCCATAGAACCCATATTTTTAAACGCCATACTGGTAAGCAGAGAACCGCCGCCGCCAATGCGGTCAATTAACAGGTTAAGCCCGGAGCGGTTTAAAGCGGAGGACAAACCAATGGCCGCACCGGAAACAAACAACGGCCAAATGGGGGGCAAATTATCCTCATTTACCTTACCGCCAAAGCCGGACACACCCGCAAACAAGAGGCCGCCAAAGGCCGTTCCCAAGGCAATTTTAACAGTTTTTAACGCACCGATTTTCATTACCAGCGGAGAAAACACCGGCGTCAGCAAAGACGGGATATACGGCAATGCAAGAGAAATCATTGTTTTATCCGTCTCTGTAATACGGTCTCCGTAAATATTTTCAAGAGGGGCAATTAAACTGGACGAAGCGGAACTCAAACTAAGCCCGGTGGCGATATAGAGTGGCACCAGTTTGCTGGGTGTACCCTTGACGGTCAGGTCAAAGCGCATACCCGCAGGGGCTTGGCGAACAATGTCCATAAACGGCTTTAACTGCGTTTTGCGCACCCCATAAGAGAAAGGGGAAAGCCCCGTCAGCAACTGACCGCCACGGTAGAAATTTACCGAGCCGGACGGGCCTAACACCATTTGCGCATCTTTCAAGCCCAAATAGGTATCAGCCTTTAAGGTAAGCGGCACAGAAACAAGTCCGCCCGCTTCCGTCTGGCGGAAAACCGGAATTGAGTGCGCATACATATCTTCTTTACTGCGTGTTAAAATGTTTTTAAACGACCATTTGCCCGTTTCCGCCTTTTGTGCCTGGAACAAATTCCAACGGTTTACGAAGGGGCTCTTTAAGGAATTAAAGAAGCCGGGTTTTCCGGTGGAGGTCAGTTTCAGTTCAAAGGGAGAAGTTAAATTGGCGCGTTCTGCGGCCGCCGCAAAAGCGGGAATTTGGGAATCCGCCAATGTCAATTTAAAGTTACCGGGAGTAGTTACGCTTGATAAATCGGTACCAAAACCAAACTTCACCCCCGACTTGCCTTGCGTAAATATCGCACGCTGATAACCGGCCTTCTTCGCACCGCCAAAGCCGGACGCCACATATACATTAAGCGGCAACTCCGCCGGAGCGGCTCCGTCCTCCACCAGCACACTTGTACCCAAGGAGGCTACCTTTTGTTTTTTGGCCGGAGCGGCTTTTTCCGCCACAATGCCTGCCAAAGAGGTGGGAGCCTTAACAGAAGCATCCCCATTAAGCGCGTGCATAAGGGCCTGGCCGATTTTGCCATAGGTTTCTTCGGTTAAAAAGAGTTTATCCGCATCCATAGTTTGGGCCAAATTGCTCATAAAGGCCTTTTTATAGGAACCGCGCGAGAACTTCCGTTTGAACCAACTCTTGGCGGCATATTGCGCGTTTGTTTTTTGAATCGTTTGGGTAAGCAAGTTTGTAACATAGGCCGTTTGTTGGGCAGTAGGCGCACTACCCAAAGTAGCGGATAATAAACTGTTAAGGGCCACTCCGTCCGGCTGTCCATTGGAAAGAAGCGGACGACGTTCAAAAGAGGCTATATTTTCGGGTACTTTTACCGTTTTTAAATTCTTTACTTCCGCCGCCAAAGAGGCCGTTTCGCCCGGCTTATAGCCCGGCAAAGCGCCCAACTGGGAAATTTCTTTGGCTAACATTTGGCGGTAGGCACCGTCCGCGCTTACCGTGGTTAATTTGGCTAAGGTGCCGCGGTTGGCAAACGCGGTATTGGCACGCTGGGTGGCTGCGGCTAACGAGGCGTTAAGGCTGGCCACTTCGCCCTCGTTTAACACCGTGGGGTGTACCGCCGCCGGCTTTCCGACGGACAACACACCAACTTCGGCAGAAAATTTTAAATTGGAAGCCACTAATTTAGAGGCCGCCGGCACAAATCCGCCCGGCACTTTTAACAGTTCCGCCGTGGTGGGCACGGTGGCAAATTGCGGCAACTGCGCGAGCACAACCGGCTCCAACCCCTTGCGCAAGCGCACCGGGATATTGCGCATCGTGCGCAACGGTTTTACCACATTAAAGCGGCGGAGCATCATCGCGCGTTGGGTTACGGTAGCACCCGAACGGGCCATATGCATCGCCTTGTACATAGCACGGCCCAAGTTGGCTCCCTTTAAGGCGAGTTTGGAAATATCCACCAAACACCATACCAAAATGGCAATATCGGCATATTGCGCAGCCTTCAACCACCAGTTGGTGCGGTCCTGACGGACACGCTTGGCATTATAAGCGGCACTTCCGCGGCTGTAAGCGGAAATAGCATAGCCCGGTTTGGGAGCGCGCTTCTTGGCGGAAGAAGCATACACTTTATATAATTTTTGGTCTAAAAGCAGTTCACTTTCCGCGCTCAAATCGCCCATACTTTGCTTAAACAAATGCCGTGCCACGGCGGCAGAGGCGGAAAGACCTGTAATTGCAAGATATTGGTTAAAAAGGGCGCGGCGGGATTCCCAACCTTTACGGTTTTGAGAAGCCTGTTGGGGGGTAATCTGTACACTGCGTCCAAAGGAATCTAAATACGCACCAGGCTGTAAATAATTGCCTTGCGGGGTATAATTTTCTGCACCGCTTTTACCACTATGCAAAGCACCCGCCAGGAACGGCACAATACCCGTGCAGGCCATTTTATATTCATTTTTAAGCGTTACGGTTTTGGAAACATATACAACGCAGCGGTCCACCCCAAATTCTTTAAGAATTGCCAAACTTTCTTTACTGCCCTCCGTTGCCAACAATAAGGCCAAATCTTCCCACGCGTTACCAAAAGCGGCGGTGTTGGATACGTCCTTTGTCAACGGATAAACGGCATATTTGGAAACCTCGCCCAAATACTGCCCGTTAATATTTTTAAGCACATCTACGGCGGTCGTTACACTGAACAAATCTAAATGGGAAATATCCCGCTCTTTCTCGGTGGCGGAATGAATAAACCCGCGCAAAACGCCGTATTGCTTCATTGCCAAGAGAGCACTTGCGCCCGCCAGAAGCACCGGCACAGAGTATGCGCCCGCGCGCTGCTTCTCCATAAAGTTTTCCACTAATTGGGCATCCTGCACAGACGACCCCACCATACCAAGCCCCACTACCGCCGTCAGCGGGAAAGAACAGTCTTTATCACACTTGGCTGATTTTAAGGCATTCGTATATAAGGAGTGCAAGGTTTGCTTTTGTTGGGGGGTAAAAAAGGATTTTCCGTCGCGGGTGCGCAAGGGCAACACACGCAGGGACAAGGTCATTAACTTACGCTTGGCAAAGGGTGCTTTATCCTTTAAAACAAACAAATCTTTTACGGCTTGGAAAATTTGCTTTTCCAACTGCGCCAAAGAGTCCGCCTGCGCCTGGTTAAAAATCTTCTCGGCCTGTGCATTGCGTTTTTTGCTCCAAGCGTTTAATTGGGCAACGGAATCCTGCTGCCACTTATTAATGAGGGCTTCATTTCCTTTGCGCCACTCTTCCACTTGGGCCGTATCGTATTTGCCGGAGTCAATCATTTGGTTGGCCTGGGCCTTTAAATCCGCCTTGGCTTGGGCGGCGCGCTCGTTTACTTGGGCCAGTTGGGCTTTCTTCTGTGCGGCAGTATCTTTGGTCAGTTCCGTTTTAAAGGTGGCAAAAGCATCTTTGGCAGTTTTGGAGGAAAAGGTACTATTCGGATTTAATAAACCGTCTATCTGGATTAAACGGGCTTTGTCTTTATCACTTAGGCGGCCTTGGTCAATTTTATAGACTTGCTGTTGCAGGCGTTTTTCTTGTTCAATGCGGGGTAAAGAGGTGCTTTCTCGGGTGGAAACGGCTTCAAAAGTTCTTTGGTTTAGGGATTTATCTAATGCTTCTTTTTGTTTTTCGTTTAACTTAAAGCGGGGCTTTGATACTTGCGCCATTGCCGGGGAAGCAATATGGATAAAAAAACAAAAGGCAACAAACAAACAGGTAAAGCGTTTTAACAAATCAGCCAAAGCAGATAAATTATTCATAAATAGAAAATTCCCTTAATTAAGAAGATAAAAATTACACATCCTTTTTATATTGTCCAACAAAACAGTTTTTTTCGCAAGGGCCAAAAGGCCCAAAATGTTATTAATTATTTTATACTATTTTATTTTTCCCAATACACCCCGGGGGAATTTTGTATAATAAAGGTAAAGATTTTATCTTAACAGGAGAAGAGTAATGCCTACTAAACATACCGCTAAAAGCGTTTGTTCTCATCTTCAAAAGCACCGCTGCAAATACCAGCCTGTGCTTCCCAACATCCTCAAAAAAGGCCCCGCGGCCGTAAAACCCAAATTGGGTAAAGCGACCAAAAGCGTAGCCGACCAAGCCGCCGTAAAACGGATTTTCCCCAACACCTACGGCTTGCCTGAAATTACTTTTGTAAAAGGCACCAATACCGCCGCCTGCAAAAAGGCCGTGCGCGTGGGCGTGGTTCTTTCCGGCGGTCAAGCCCCGGGCGGACACAACGTCATCGGCGGTTTGCTGGACGGTCTTAAAAAAGCCAACGCCAAAAATAAACTTTTTGGTTTCTTGGGCGGCCCCAGCGGCATCGTAGAAAACAAATTTATTGAAATTACCCCGGCCTTGATGAAAGACTACCGCAATACCGGCGGTTTTGACCTTATCCAATCCGGCCGCACCAAAATTGAAACGGACGAACAATTAAAAGCCGCCAAAGACAATCTGTTGGCGAACAAAATGGACGCACTCGTAGTGGTGGGGGGCGACGACTCCAACACCAACGCCTGCGTAATTGCCGAATATTTAAAACAACAGGGTGTGGATATTTCCGTTATCGGTGTGCCCAAGACGATTGACGGCGACCTCAAAAACAAACAAATTGAAACCTCTTTCGGTTTTGATACCGCTACCAAAATTTATGCGGAACTCGTGGGCAATATTGAACGCGACGTCAATTCCGCACGCAAATATTGGCACTTTGTCCGCCTGATGGGCAGAAGCGCCTCCCACATTACGTTGGAAGTAGCCTTTAAAACGCATCCCAATGCGGTTCTTATCGGCGAAGAAGTATTGGCTAAAAAAATGACGCTCGGCCAAGTTGTGGACGATTTGGCTAAACTCATTGCCAAACGCGCCAAAGCGGGCAAAAACTACGGTGTGGTATTAGTGCCGGAAGGATTAATTGAATTTATCCCGGAAATGAAAGAACTCATCAGCGCGCTTAACGACTCGTTGGCCGAAAACGAAGCGGAACTGTCCAAAATGAACACCGTGGCTGAAAAGAAAGCCTTTATCATTTCCAAACTCCCGGCCAAACTCGCCGACCTGATGAAATCCCTGCCCGCCGGTATCGCCAGCCAGTTGATGCTGGACCGCGACCCGCACGGCAACGTACAGGTTTCCTTGATTGAAACCGAAAAACTTTTGGTGGAAATGCTCCGCACGAAACTCGCCGAAATGAAGAAGGAAGGCAAATACGACGGTAAATTCTCCGCCATTACGCACTTCTTCGGGTACGAAGGCCGCTGCGGTATTCCGTCCACCTTTGACGCGAACTATACCTATGCCTTGGGCTACAATGCCGCCGTTTTGGCACTCAACAAATGCTCGGGCTACCTTTCTTCCGTACGCAAACTGACTAAAAAAGCGCAAGATTGGGAATGCGGCGGTATCCCGCTGACAATGATGATGAACATTGAACGCCGCAAAGGTAAAGAAAAACCGGTTATCAAAAAGGCTCTCGTGGAACTCAAAGGCGAACCCTTTAAGCATTTGCTTAAAAACCGCGCCGATTGGGCCGAGTTGGACCTTTACACCTTCCCCGGACCGATTCAATTCTTCGGTCCCGACGAGGTAACTAACCTGACCACTTTCACCTTGCTCTTGGAACAAGGCAAAAAAGTGAAATAACGCATTTTATTATGCACCGAGGCGGGCTTATTAAAATGGCCCGCCTCCTCATTTTATATTCTGTGCCAGAATAAAGTAACGGATATTTTTATATGCTCCCGCGCACCCTTACAAACCTTTTGCTCCTTTGCCGGCAGGAAGATTACCCGCTGACAGGTTTGTATGCTGCCTTGGTCCATAAATTGGTGGGAGATAAAGCCCGCGCGTGGTCTGGTTTTCTGCCTAAAAAACCGGTTTTACCTCCGTGGCTCATAAAAGCACTGAATAAAACAGACTTTTCTCCCGCAGATTTAGGATTTTTGCAAGCCCTGTTACAATCGGACGGACGTGAAAAAGGTGTTTTTTATACGCCGGATACGGTAGCCCGCCAGTTGGCCGAGCAAACTTTGTTTTATGTTTTATGCCGCCAAGGCGGCTTACCTGCCCCAACTGCACAAGCCCTGCTAAACGGCACCCAAACGGCGGGGGGCAAAACGCTTATTTTTTTAAAAAATCTAACCGTATGCGACCCGGCCTGCGGGGCTGGAAATTTGCTAATTCCTTTTGCGCAAAAACTGGCGAACCTGATCCATAAAGCCAAGCCGCAAAGGCCTTACGGGCAAATTTTAGCGCAAGTGGTCCGGCAGAATTTGTACGCGGGCGATATTTCCCGGCAGGCCATAGACACCTTTAAATTGCGCCTGGCTCTTTTAACTGACCTAACACCCCGCGATTTTCCTAATTTGCGGGTATTAGATGCCCTATCAGCAGTCAACGGCCAACCCATTTGGCAAACGGAATTTCCTGCCGTATTTACCCAAAAGAACGGATTTGATATAGTTCTTTCCAATCCGCCATACGTCGGGCAGAAGAACCACCGCGCCGTTTTTGAACCTTTGCGCCAAAACCCGCTTTGGCAAAATAAAATAATGCCGAAAAGTGATTTGCTTTATCTGTTTTTTCATCTCGCGCTCCAAGTATTACACCCGTCCGGCACCGCAGGTTTTTTGACCACCCCTTACTTTGCTACCGCGCAAGGGGCCGCTTTCTTGCGCAAAACCTTACGCCAAAATGCAACTTTTGTGCATTTGCAGGACTTTGGCGAACAGCGCCTCTTTGCCGCGGCCGGCGGACACCACAGTTTAATAAGTATTTTTGAAAAGGGCAAAAGCGAAACCCTCTGCACCGTAAATGGTATGCCCGTTCCCCAATATGCGCTTTTTCGCGGCCCCAATGATTATCTGCTTCTGCAAACCGGGGAAAATTTAAACAAGGTGCTCGCCAAAATGGAAAAGGTTACGCGCACCTTAAAAGAGGTAGCCGCTGTTACAAACGGGCTGATGACAGGGTGCGACAAAATTTCTGCCGCCCACTTAAAAAAATTTACACTTCCCGGTATTAAAAAAGGCGACGGCGTGTTTGTTTTATCCTCACGCGAAAAAACGGGTTTAATTCTGTCCGAAACAGAAAAAACAAAATTAAAACCGTTTTTTAAAAATTCCGATATTTTTCCTTATGCGCCACGGCAAATTCCAACCCGTTGGCTGATTGATTTTTTCTATCCCGGAGATAAAAATACCGATTTTTCCCAATATCCCGCCTTGCGCGCGCACCTGCAAAAATTTGCGCCCGTTTTACTCGCACGCAAGCAAAACAACAACGGTATAGACAAAGTTTTAAAGCGGGGGGAATATTGGTTTGGCTCCGTACGGAGGAAAATGAATTTTGATGCCCCTAAACTGGCCGTGCCCCAACGCGCCCTAAAAAATACATTTGCCTATACGCCTGGGCCGTGGTATGCCAGTTCTGATGTGTATTTTATATCGGCCCCGCGCGGGGTTTCGCTGTGGTATTTGCTGGCTTTGTTTAATTCTGCGCCGTATTATGCGTGGCTGTTTTACAAGGGTAAACGCAAGGGCAATTTGCTGGAACTTTACTCCGCCCCGCTAAACGATTTGCCCGTACCTTTTGCCGGGAAACAGGAACAGGCCGCACTTGAAAAACTGGCAAAGCAAATTTACTCTTTAAAAGCCCAAAATCAGCAGGCAAATACGGAATTTTTGGAAAGCGAAATAAACCGTCTGGCTGGCAGGGTATTGGGACTGACAGAAACCGAATTGGCCCGATGCGTAGAGTTTTTACGTCGTCAAACCGCCAAAAAAGATATAATTTAACAAACCCTTTCAAGGACTTTTTTATGAAAATTAGAAACCTCTGTGCTTTTGTACTTATTAACTGGTTGGTGTGGTGCATTTTGTCCCTTTTTTATTTTAAAACAGGCGGCTTTTCGGGCGATTTTTACGGAAATCTCTTTACGGTATTTTTTATCCCGGGGCAAATGTCGCTCTTTGCCGCAGGGCTTTTTATATTATCACTTCCGTTCCGTTTAATCGGCCCGCGCGCACTGCAAGCCGCGGCTACCGCGTGGGGGGGATTTTTCTCACTTTTTTTTGTACTGGACATTATCGTCTATTCCCAATACCGCTTTCACATTAGCCCTGCGATGTTGGAACTGTTTTTTGGGCCGGCCGGGCGGGAAATCTTTATGTTCCCGGCCGCTACTTGGGTAATGGCGTTTGCGGGGTTGGTTATTTTGTTTGCAGCCGCGTGGGGTCTGACGCTAATCAGCAAAAAAATCACCTTGTCCAATAAAGCCCTCGTTTGGGCAAGTGTATTTTTGGTAATGATTTTATTTGTATATAACGGTTTATTTGCGTGGGCCAAGTTTATGATGGTTCCGTCCATTACCGCCCAGCGGGACAGACTTCCGTTCGCCAATCCACTTTCCGCAAACCGCCGCCTGCGCAAAATGGGCTTTGAGCCTAAGCGCGAGCCGTATGCGCTGCCCGCACGCGGGAAATTAGCCTATCCGCTAAATACGCTTTCCTGCTCGCCGGATAAAAAGCAAAATGTGCTTATTATTTTGGTAGAATCGTGGCGCTCTGACAGTTTTACGCCCGAAATTATGCCCCGTTTAACCCAATGGAGCAAACAAGCAGGAGCCCATTATTTTGCCAACCATTTAAGCGGCGGAAATGCCACCGAAGCGGGCGTTTTTTCACTCTTTTATTCAATGCCCTATGCCTATTGGAACGATTTTACCAGCCGCCACCTGCCGCCCGTTTTGGTTAGCGAGGCGCAAACCCTGGGCTATACTCCCGCCATTTACAGCAGCGGCAAATTAAACAGCCCGGCCTTCCACCAAAATATTTTTGCCGCTATCCCCAATTTGCGCCTGGAATCCAAGGGCCAAACCAAATGGGAACGGGATATAGATGCCGTAACGGATTTTGAAACCTTTTTAGATAAACACGACCCCAATACGCCGTTTTTCGGTTTTGTATTTTTAGATGCCCCGCACGGCAGTGATTCACCCAAAGAGGACCAAATTTTTAAACCCGCCGGAGAAGCGATGAATTACCTTCTTTTAACTAAAAATACGGATCCCACCCCGTATATGAACCGCTATAAAAACTCTCTGCACTTTACCGATAAAATGATAGACCGCCTGCTGACGGACTTACAAAAGCGCGGGCTTTTAAAAAATACTTGGGTTGTGTTGACGGGAGACCACGGACAGGAAATTAACGATACGCGCAACAATTTTTGGGGCCACAACAGTAATTTTGCCAAGTACCAAACGCACGTTCCGCTTTTTGTGTGGAGTCCGTCCGGCGCGCCCGCCAAAACGCTCACCTACCGCACTAACCACTATGACGTTGCGCCCACGGTTTTAACGCACGTTTACCGCTGTGCCAATCTGCCGGCTGACTATTCTATCGGCCAAGACTTGTTTGACAGCACCCCGCGCCCGTTTAGCATTATTTCCAGTTACACCAAAAAGGCCGTTCGCACCGGGGACAAATTAACGGTAATGGATGCTTACGGGAACTTGGAATTTTACGACGAAAACTTTACCCCTATTGCGGACGGGGCAGACCCGGCCCAAATCGGGGAAGCGTTTAAAACCTTTGCCAAGTTTTACAAATAACTTGAAACGCGCCTAAAATTTGTGCTATAAATTAAGTAGTTGTTTAAAGGAGAAATTATGATTAATAAATATTTTTTGGATGTTTTTAAAAACCATTATGTAGATTTTAAAGGCCGCGCAACCCGCAAACAATATTGGCTGTATGTATTGTTTACGTTTATCGCCTTCTTGATTCTTGCCGCGGTGGTTAGTTTCTTGGGTAAAACCGGCAATATCATCTATACACTGTGCCAGTTGGCAATTTTATTGCCGTCCTTGGCTATTTTGGCCCGCCGCTTGCACGACACCAACAAAAGCGCGTGGTGGCTTCTTTTGAACCTCGTGCCTTTTATCGGTGGTCTTGTGTTGTTTGTTTTTGCCGTGCTTCCCAGCAACGAAGGCGAAAACCGCTTCGGTCCCGCCAATAACTAATTTATAAAAATACCGCTCCTACGGGGGCGGTATTTTTTTGTCCGAAATGCTATGAGAACTTACCGTTTGGTTTTAGCGCTTGTTTTGTTGGCTCTTGTTTTAACAGGGGCCTATACGGCTTTTATGTATGTATATACCGAGCAAAAATTCACCTTGCCGAAACTCTTAACGGAGCCGTCCGATTATACCGTGGGAACGTCCGCCAAACAAATTTTATTTCTGCACCAAGTCAACACCCCTCGCCGCGCCAAGAAAAAAGAGGATAAATATTCCGGCTTTGAACTGGATTTAATGGCCGTGCCTGAAAAGAACGATAAAAAAATTTATGTGGCGCACGATGAAAAACAACTGAAAAAACACATAAAACCGGATGATATTTTTTCAGCCTTGCGTTCCCCGGCGGAAAAATATTGGTGGCTGGATCTCAAAACGGACCTCACACAAACAGATATAGACTATATTTTACATACTGCAAAGGCTTATCATATTCCTACGGACCATTTGTATTGGGAAACACAACCCGGTCCGACGGCCCGCCTTATTAAAAAAAATAAACTCAACTTACTTTTACAACTACCGGAAGGCTTTGAAAATGATGAGCAAAGTGCCGCAAAACGGAAAGCTATCAACGAAGCGGCCCTAAAAGAGTGGCAAGAATATAAACCTGCCGCCGTGTCGGCCAGTTTCGGCAAATATACCTATTTAAAGGCGTATTTTCCGCACTTGCCCAAGGCTATCTATTATTCCGCCACCATACGCCCCAGCCTAAAAAAAACCTTTATGAAACGCCATATGGCAGAGGACCACTCTGTACAGATTTTTATGTTAGATGAATATACTTTCTAGGAGTTTTTTATCATATGCACACAAATATTACGCGCGGGCAAGCGCTAAACCTGCTGAAAAAATACAATCAGGAGCCTTTTCACCTGTTGCACGCACTGACGGTAGAAGCCGTAATGCGTTATCTGGCAGTACAATTAGGATATGCTGACGAAACAGAATTTTGGGGCTTGTGCGGGCTGTTACACGATATAGACTTTGAAAAATTCCCGCAAGAACATTGTAAAAAAGCGCCTGAACTGCTGGCAGAAATTAAGGCAGAGCCGGGACTCATACGCGCGATTTGCAGCCACGGCTACGGTATTACCGTGAACGTCAAGCCGGAACACGAAATGGAAAAAGTGCTTTTTGCCACAGACGAACTGACCGGGCTTATCGGCGCGGCGGCCAAAATGCGCCCCTCAAAAAGCACGCAAGATATGGAAGTTTCCAGTTTAAAAAAGAAATTCAAAGACAAAAAGTTTGCCGCCGGCTGTTCGCGCGACATCATCAAACAAGGGGCTGATATGTTAGGTTGGCCCTTGGAAGAACTGTTTGAAAAGACTTTGTCCGCTATGCGCGAAACGGAAAAAACTGTGCTAACCGAATCGGAAGAACTCACCAAATGAACTATTTAATTAATCCGTTAAAACGGCTATTTGATTTTAAGGGCCGCGCCAACCGCAAGGAATTTTGGCTTTTTATGTGTTGGTATATTGCCCTGATGCTTGCCGCCTGGTTTATCGTAATGTTTCTTTGTATGGCTATTGGCGTTATGCTGTATAGCGATCCGGGAAGCCAAGAAGGGGTAGGCTGGATTGGAGCCATTATTTGTATTGTCGGCTCCTATTTAGGGGCATTACTTTTGCCGCTTTCTCTGCGCACGCGCCGTTTGCACGATATCGGGATGAGCGGCTGGTGGCAACTTTTGCTGTTTGTACCCTACTTGGGCGGGCTTGCGCTGTTTATCTGTATGCTACTCCCCGGGACCGAGGGGGAAAACCGCTTTGGGGAACAACCCCGCTAAAAAAGGGCGGCTTACAAGCCGCCTTTTTTATAAGTTCATTTCCTTTTCTAACTCAGTAAAAAATTTCGTGGCCTTCATCGGGTAGTACAAATCTGTAATGCTCCCGGTAAAGGCGGAGGCTTGCGGGTTGACTTCTATAATCTGCGCGCCGAATTGCTTGGCGGTAAGCGGCAGACTGCAAGCGGGCATTACCTGCCCTGCCGTACCCACAATTACCATTACATCAGCATTTTGAGCCATTTCCAAGGAATTTTGGTAAGCCTTAACGGGGATGCCCTCGCCATAAAACACAAAATCGGGTTTTAACACCCCGCCGCAAAAGCAAAGAGGGGGAACATCGTCTAAATTTACATCTTCTAAATTATATTTGCGCCCACAGGACAGGCAGGAGAGCGTTTTAATCGTTCCGTGGAATTCCTGCACATTTTTAGAGCCTGCCTTTTGGTGCAGACCGTCTATATTCTGCGTAATCACGCCCTTTAACAGCCCTTCTTGTTCCAACTTGGCAAGCACTTTATGTGCCGCGTTGGGGTCGGCCTCGTCCATATCGGTAAAAAATATTTTCTTCATTTCTTCCCAGGACTCTTTGGGGTGGGTTTCAAAAAAATTAATTTCAATAAATTTCGGGTCGTACTGGTTCCACAAGCCGCCAGCCCCCGTAAAGGGCGCAATATCGCTCTCTACGCTAATGCCTGCCCCGGTAAACGCTACCGCATAGCGGGCATTTTTTATTAATTTTACCGCTTCTTTGATAGTTGCCATAAAAACATTGTACTTATTTATCCACGGAAAGGGGGGATTTTTCAGCAGCCTTGATTTCGGCAAAATATTGCGCCGCTTGCGAGGGCTTTACCTGTACCCGGCGGACATGGGCCACACGACCCGAAGCATTGTATTGCACTTGCGCGGCTTTGTATTTTTTTCCGTGGCGCGCAATAATTAACCAAGCACCTTGCCGGATGTTCCCCGGCAAAACCGCCCCGCGGGAATAAATTTCGTCCGCTGCTCCCAAGGAAACGGCGGCGGTGCGGGTGGGGTCGTCCAAAGAATCTGCCTGACGGACACTTTCGTAAAGCATTGTCTTGGCGGTGGGTGAAACAGGCGTAAGGCTCCACCTCTCCACTACGCCCGGGCGCACGCGCAATTTGGTGGGGGTATTTTTCAATACCTTCTGCACCCCAGACACAAAGGTTATATCCTTTCCGCAAAAACTGGTAAAAATACGGCTCGTATGCGTGTAGCGGTCCAAAAGGGTAATCATCCCGTCCACTTCGCTGCATCCCAAGGGGTCGTACAAACGCTTCATTATACTGGAAACAGGCGTGGCGGTTTTGTATAACGGGTCCACTCCGGATCCCGTGTATTCGTCCGCTAGGCCAAAGGCGTGGCCCATTTCGTGCGTAACCGCCGCCAAATAAGTGGGTCCGTCATAAGAGTACAAACGGTTTAATATCCACAAACGGCGTTGGTCGTCCGCCGTATAGGCACCAGAAGCCACGCGCGATAATATTTTAGGAGCGTCCGTTAAGATATTTTTTTGCTCGGCGGAAAGCCCGGCTTGCGAAAGGTTTTCATTATCATTTGGAATACTGGCGTAGTGCGTTTGCAGACAGATAAAGGGTTTGGCGGGGGACATTTGCTCGGTATAAAAAGAAGAAGTCTTATGGAAATGGCCCTCACAATAATTATTAGACACCAAAATCGTAATATCAGCCTCTTGCGCATTTTTGCGCGCCAGAAAAAACACCCCGGCCGCCGGGTGGTTGGATAAATCGCACGGAACTTCAGTAAATTGCGCACTTTTTAAAAGGGGAATAATATCCGCAAATTCCTTCTTTCGTCCTGCCGCTTCTATATGCAGGGCTACACCGCGGGTCCACTCATTAAGGGCGGCCTGCGTTTGGCGCGTAAGGTCCGAAAGGGGGGCGGAAATCGTTTCAAAATCTCCCTTTTGCAGGCAATAGGTAATAGGCTGTTTTTTAACCAGTTTGTCCGCTAAAAACACCGCCCGTTGGGTGGATACATTTTCCAAATGCCCAAACGGAGCCGCCGCGGCGAACACCGATAAAAACAAAACGGATAAAGTAAGAAATATCTTCATAAATATAGTATATCCGCCTGCCGTGTCCGTCGCAAGGGTCCAAAGTCCTATTTCCTTTTAGGCCCTCAAAAGGCCGGGCGTATGGAAATACACCCGGCCTGCCTTGCGCTAAAACAGGTGCGCCTGTTAAATGCTTACAAGCCCCCGCGCAAAGACATATACCGCCGTCAGCGCAAAAAGCACTAAAAGTGTGCAAACCACCTTTTCGCCCGGCGTAAAAATATTCCCGTCATCAGTTTGTTGGCACCGCGCCCAAATAAACACTGGCACCCCTAACGCTAAAAAAATCACCGCAAGGAACAAATATTTAAGCCCTGCCGCATATACAAGCCACAAGCCGTAAAACGTCCCCAAGGTGGAGGTAAACAAAGCCGCCGCCCGGCCCGTTTTACTGATTTGGGCAAATTCGCCGTCCTCGGTCATCTTCCACAAATAAGCCGTACTTGCCAAATACGCAGGCAGCACCATTACGCTGGTAATGGAAAGCATTGTATTCCAAGCGTTGCTTGCAAAATATACCATTAAAATAGCCAGTTGCATAAGCGCACTTGTAACCCACAGGGAAACAGACGGTGCGCCATTTTTATTTTGCACGGCAAACTGTTTTGGAAAAGTACCGTTTTCCGCCGCCGCGGCGGGAATTTCGGCGCAAATCATTGTCCACGCCAGCCAACTGGAAAGCACCGCAACCAACAGGCCGATATTCATCACCCACGCACCCCACGGACCGACTACTTTTTCCAGCACACCCGCCGTAGAGGGGTTGGCAATCGCCGCCAGTTCCTCTTGTGATAAAAAACCAAACGGCAAGATCGAAAGCCCCAAATAAATAACCAAGCATCCCAAAAAACCTAAAAAAGTGGCTTTACTGACAGCCGCCTGGCTTTTAGCCCTGCCGGACAGTACGACTGCGCCTTCTATACCGATAAACGCCCAGAGGGTTACCAGCATTGTACTTTTTAACTGCGCGCCCAAACTGCCCAAGGTTTTGCCGTCTTCTGCAATATGGCCCCAAAAGTTAAAATCAAATTTATCCAAATGGAACACAAAAAGCATTATAAGACAAAACAGCAATATCGGCACCAACTTACCCACCGTGCCGATAACGTTTAAAATAGCGGCTTGGCGCACCCCGCGCAACACCACAAAGTTAAACACCCATATCAGCACCGAACCGAACACAATGGATAAAAGATTATTTCCGCCCGCGAAATACGGCGGGAAAAAATAATTCAGCGCATCCATTGTAATTACGGCAAAACCCACATTGCCAAAAATTTGGCACAGCCAATAACCCCAGCCAATCGTAAACCCCACATACCGCCCAAATCCTTCGCGGGCGTACATATACACACCGGAGGTTAAATCCGGCTTTACGCGCGACAATATGCTAAATGTATTGGCAATAAAATACATCCCGATACCCGTTACCAGCCACGCAATTAACACCGCGCCCGCACTGGCCCCGGCGGCCATATTTTGGGGGAGGGAAAAAACGCCTCCCCCGACCATTGAACTGATTACAATACAAGCCAGCCCGATAACCCCCAACTTGCCGGCAGTTTGTTTGTTTTCTCCCATATATCCCCCAAAACCGTTACAGGTTTATTTTACGTTTACAGGTTCTGCAAACTTAAAGTTCAAAAAGCCCATTACCGTTAAACAATACGCAAACGGCTGGGTGATATTGACGTAGTTGTGCCAAATTTGGAACTCGCTGTGCTTTTCCACGCCGCGTATTTTCAACTCGTGCCGCAAAGATTTATTGAGCCACATATGCGCGTGTCCCTCGGCAATTTCGTCATCAATGGGGGTATCAAAATACTCCACATATTCAGCCGCCCAGCCGCCTACCAAATTGCCTTTTTTGTCCTTTCCCCAGCACACGCCGACACCTGTGGCAATAGCCTTGTGGTCCTCTATGCGTGCGCCGTTTCCGGCCATAATCACTTCCAGCACCGCCCCGTGTTTAAAGTGGGAAGCCACCTTGTCAACGGGCAAAATATTGCCGTAAAGTTCCTTGGGCAGTACCGATGTATAAGGCACTACGTTAAAATTTTCTATCTTTGCTTGCAAAAGTGCCGAATCATAGCAAAATGTTTCAAACGGCTGGGGCGGAATACCGTCTGCCGCCTGCCCGGCCCCGCCGGAAATAAACGCCAAAGTTGGATAACGCGTTCCCAATACTAAATTATTTTCCATAGATACATCTCCTGTTTTTAATTTACCCCACTACAACATTATGGTTGTACGCAACCCGGCCACCGTTACGAACTCCTTGTCCGGGTTGGAAGCGGCCCGCGGATAAAACTGCACATCCGGAGTAACCGTTATAAATTTGCCAATGCCCCACACCCATTGGGCTTCCAAAACAACCTCACCCGAGCGCATATAGGGGGGATAATCCATCCCTTTTTTGCTCAGCCGGTTATACGCGGCCCCTATGATAATAGCGTCCTGCGTGTTGCGCTCTAACGGATTTAACCACGCGGCCCCCGCAGCATACGAAAGTTTGACAGGCGTAGCCCCGCCGGAGGAGCCGTTAGCCCGCCCGAAAAACGCTAATTTTTCGCCCATATTTTGCTGCATATTTACGGACCAGCCGTTTACATTTTCTTCCTGTCCCTCTACGGACGGCTGATAATAATACATCACGCCGTACTGGCCGGGATTACCCTCAGACTCTGGCGCCCATTGGACCGCACCAAACCCGGTATAAGCCCCGCGGAACGCATCTTTTACGCGCAGTTGCGCACCGGAAAGATTGGTGGCATCCTGATAGCCGGCGCTGAGTGTCCACGCGCCTGCTTGCGCCTGCATATACGCGCCGAGTGAGGCCGACGGATACGCAGACGACGCATTTTGCGCCAAGGAATAGTTCATTAACGCGGTTTGTTGGTTTGCAATATATTCCGTACCGTCAAAGTTATACAGCGGAAATTGCCCCAACGTAACCGACAGCCAGTCCAGTTCCCCAGGCAATGTATGCGTATAAGTCAGTTGAGAGAAGATTTCCTGGTTGGCGGAATAATCATTAAACGCTACGGCTGTTTTCACGCGATTTTGTATCGCGGCGGCCGAAGTTCCCCAATAGCGGATAAGATTATAGTTGAAGTTCACTTGGCCAGAACCGAAAGACGAATCTTTAAACAAGGACCAAGTAAGGTACGGGTAATAAATACCCTGCACCGCCGTCTGTTTGCCGGACGGGGCGCCGCGCTGCAAGGTGTAGGAAATATCGGCGCCAACTTGCAGGCCGAGTTTATCTTGCAGCAGTTGTTTTAGTTTAATGTGCCCCAACCGGCAATCAGCGGATAAATCCTGTTCCAATTTTTGCCGGGAGGCAAGCCGCTGTTCGTGCTTAGCAGAAAGCGGCGCGGTATTTTGCGCGTTGGCGGCGGTAAAGGCTAAAATAAGCCCTGCCGCCAGTACGGTTTTTATACAGTTCATTGTTTACCCCCGTAAACGTTTCTGAACAAATTTAACGGATTGGTATCCGTCTTTGTTACAGTAGCAATACAGGCAAATTCCCGCAACGCTAAAAACAGATTAGTTTAAAAAGTCTCCGTCTGTGATATTAAAAAAACTAACCCCTTTTACGCGGTATAAAAAGTTTTTTAACCGGAAAAGCCATTTTTGGGGTACAATATATTTTCAAGGGGAGAAACTATACATATGCGACATCTTTTTGATTTTATTGACCCGATGCGAAAAGGACCGCTTTTTCACCGCTACGGTTGGAAGGGGATTTTGTTTATTATGGTGGCAACGGCCTTATGTTATGCGTGGTTTAAAGGGCCGCACCATTGTCCGTTGGCGGGGATATTTTGGTTCTTTACTATCGGCATACACGAGGCCGGACACCCTATTTTCAGGTTTCTTTCCGGCGGAAATTTTATGTGGTCCATTTGGGGCGGCACACTTACCGAAGTAGGGGTACCGTTACTGGCGTATTTTTGTTTTTTGCGGCAAGGCAAAGAAATCCAGGCAGACGGCTGCCTGTTTTTACTTGCAGTAGCGTTTTATAGTGTGGGGCATTACACGGGGTGCAGTTTGGACCCGGTAATCACCCTATTAAACGCGGGGCCGGAAACGCTGCCGGACTGGGACTATATGCACAAGTGGCTGGGAACCGAGGGGTACGAATACCAAATGCGCCAAGGGTTCTACCTGTTGAGCGCGTTTACCACGGCACTGGGCACTTATTTATTTGCCACGCACTTTTGGGAGTGGAACAACCCCGACAAGCACAATTTTAACAACGATAACGACGGCTTGGACCGCTTTTTTATCACTAAGTAAATTACTTTTGGGGTTCTACGGGGGAGGATTTTTCACCGGTGTAAGCGTATCCCATAGATTTAACCAATTTTGCGTTCTTGGCGGTAAGCGGTACACCGTACAAGTCCACAATGCGCTGGGCCACGGGTAAAAAAGCCCCGTTGTCGCCGTCTATATGTTCGCGGGCGATACGCACCTTTTCCGCCGCCTGCTTAACTGCCATTTCGGCCTTGGCGAAATTTACTAAAAATTCGTTAAATTTTTCCACCAGTTTTAAAATATCCTCTTTAAACCCTTCCATATAGGTATGTTGGCGGTCTATATCCCATAATTTGGACACCAATTTAAGCGTACTCATCAGCGACGTAGCCGACACGAGCGCAATATTATGCTTCCACGCCTCGTCCAAAATCTCAGGCGCGGCCTCTACGGCCGTCAAAAGTGCGCTTTCCGGGCAAACGAACATCAAGGTATAATCCGGTTGTATTTTTTCGCTTTGCGCCTGTTGCAAGGCGGGGTACTTTTTCGCGCTCAAATTGGCAATCGTATTTTTGATATCCTTTACGTGTTCCGCAAGCAGGGCGGCTTTTTCCTTAGGCTCTTGTGCGTGAAAATAGGCCGCGTAATGGTTGAAAATGGTCTTGGCGTCCAACATCAGCCACCGTCCGCCGGGCAAGGCGATTTTATAATCTACACGCTTGCTCGTGTTGCTATCCGTTACTTGCGGAAAATAATCCACCCCAACTTTTAACCCGGCCACTTCTAACAAACGCTTGACGGCTTCCTCTCCCCACGCGCCGCGCATAATGGATTCGCCCTTAATGGCACTCGTTAAATGAACGGCACTTTGGTCAATTTTTTCGGTGGATTTGATTACATCAGTCAGTCCCTTTTCCAGGCGGGCCTGTGCAGCAATATTTTGCCGCTCCAAATCCGCCACCTTTTTGACAAAGTCGTCCAAATGCTGGGATAAAGGGCGCAGGAGTTCGGTATTTTTGCTTTCTAATCCCTTGGTTTTATCGTCCAAAATTTTGGAAGCCACCTCGGCAAATTGCGCCTGATAAGTACCCGCCAAAGATTTAAAATGCTCCTCTACTAATTCTTTTTCCCGGCGGACGGAATTTTTTTCTTCCGTCAGTTTAGTGTTTTCCACCCGCAGGTCGGCATTTTCCGCACGCAACTTGGCAAGTGCGCCGTTATTCCGAACGGCAAACAGCAGGCCCGCCAACACGGCTCCCGCCAAAAATCCCCATACCATATGCATATCAAAATCTCCTTTTGTATTTGATTTATTGTAGCAATTTTGAGAGAAACACTTGCACCGGCGGGGGAAAAGTTTTATAAAATATAAGAAACAACCAGTAAGGAGTATGCAATGAAAAAGACTATTTTACTCGCTTTTGTAACCGCGGTATTGGCTGCGGGCTGTGCTTCTACGGGCACCGCCACTTCCACCACCGCCACCCAACCGATGACGTTGGAGGAAGCCTTGCAAAAATCGGCTGAAACCCGCCAAAAACTGTTGGAAGCCAAACAATCTTACCAAAACGCGAAAACTGCGGCCGAAGTAGCCAGCGGCTCTAAAACGGCGGCAGATGTAGCCAAGGAAAAATTACAGCAAAAGGCTGACGAAACCAAAAAACAAATCCAGGCCGAAAAAGACGCTTGGGCCGAACTGCTGAAATAGTTGGGTTAGTAATTGCCGTCATCCTGGAAGGTTGTAGTCCAGGATCTGCCGTTACTCAAAAAAAGGAAAACAACAGATTCTGGAACGCTCCGCGCCGGCTAACCTTCCAGTATGACTTTTTAGATAACAACCACTACCCAATCGGTAGATCCTGAAATAAATTCAGGATGACCTCTTGTTTCATAAAGTCGTCATTCCCGAAAGTCGTAGTCGGGAATCTGTTTTTGCTGTTGTTGTTCCCTTACGAAACGACAGATCCCGTATAAAGACACTACGGGATGACGACCATAGGGCAACTCCCTTTAATAACACCCCCGGGGAGTTTTTACTGTTCCCGGGGGTTTTGTTATCTATTAGGGGTCATTCCCGAGTGTGGGGCGGCCCGCAGGGTTCGGGAATCTGTTTTTGACGTGATTGTTCTCTTACAAAACGACAGATCCCCGACAAAAACCTTCGGGGATGACTACCAACTACCACAACATAACAAGACCTCTTATTTTTTACCCGTACAAAAAGACCTGCAAATGACGACAAAAGGCCACTCCTTAAAAGAACCGAGTATAAGGCTGTTTTTGAACAATAGACATAAAAAAACCGCCCCGAAGAATCAAAAAATCTTCGGGGCATATTTTTTCCAAAATTACAGGACCCATTTATGGGTTTGCCGGAGCATTATTATGATAACATTTACAGTACCCGAAAAAACTGCATTGTGGGGGATTCAGACATTTACCACAGTCCGGATTTTCTACACATGTGTCGCCACCACCACCACTGAAAGAAAATTCACAGAAACAACTCTCATAATTCCAAGTACCTTTACACGCCGCAACCTTAGCCGGATCACTCGTACAACCGCCACTGCCGCTGCCCTTACAACCCGACAAGGCCAAAAGTTTTACCTTTTGGTTGCTGCTTGTTATGCGGTCTTCCCATTTTAAGGTGCAGTCGCTAAGGGCCGAGCCCGTGTTGACGTGTGAGGCCGTCGGCTGCGGAATATCGTTTCCAGCCAAGGTAAAGCCGTTCGTCGTCGCGCCCTCATAAAGGCTTGCATTTTCGGACCCGCTGACAGATAATTTATTCGCGCGCAACGTAGCCGCCTTTTGTTTTAAGCGGTTTACCGCATCCAAGGTGGCAATATAAGAATCGTTTTTAACCGTGGTCGTTCCGCCGTTTACATACACTTTATTTAAAAGTGCCGTAGGCGTACCCGTATTGACAGCCTGATAATTATCATAAGTATTGGCTGCCGCCCCGTGGATAGCCGTATTGGGCATATCAAGCGCAGAGCCGGACGCACCCACCACGGCGGGAACATTGTAATTTAAATTAGGCGAACTTGCGCTCACAGTACCTCCGGAGCGGACCGTCATCGTGTTGGCTTCAATACCGCCCTTTAAATTGGCCTTATCGGCTACCTTTAAATAGACGTAATCTCCCATACGCGACGGGTTATACGATACTGCGGAAATCATTTCCGCGGCCAAAGGACACGCTAAAAACAACGCTCCTGCAATTAACAATTTTTTCATAGATAACCCCTGTTGTATATTATGTTTATAATAGTATATTGAAAAAAAGTTTAAAAAGCAAGTAGCCGCCCATAAAAAAGCCCCGTCCAAGCGGGGCTTTTTACAAAGTTATGCTTCCTGGGCGGCATTGGTTCCCATAGCGTGTTTGCGCGGGTAGCGCAGCCAAATGGCAAGTAACGCGCCAATGCCCAACAAATACGGATAATACAAATATTTCATAATGCTTACCGGGGAAACACCCGTCAAACTGGCGGCCATTAACAGTTGCGCCCCATAGGGAATAATCCCTTGCACAAAGCAGGAAAAAATATCCAACAAACTGGCCGCGCGGTTGGGGGCTATGTTAAAGCGCCCGGCAATTTCCTTGGCAATCGGTCCGGCCATAATAAGGGCTATGGTATTGTTAGCGGTGCAGAGATTGGCAAAACTCACCACGCCCGCAATGCTCACTTCCGCCCCGCGGCGGGTGTGCAATTTGGCAGTCATCTTTTGGATAATCCACGCCAAACCGCCGTTATAGCGAATCATTTCCAGCATACCGCCCGCCAAAATGGTAACAATAATCAGTTCGCCCATTCCTGTAATGCCGTTGCCCATAGCGGTCGTCCAGCCCCAAATATTAAAAGCCCCCGTCAAAATACCGATAAGCCCGCACAACACCGTACCGCCCAACAAAACAATCATTACGTTTACGCCCATTACCGCCGCCGCCAACACGGCAAAATAAGGCAATACCTTTACCCACGAAATTTCGCCGGGTATAAAGACATTTTGCACGCCGCTGCCCATTAAAATATAGATAACCGTCGTCAAAATAGCAAAAGGCATTACGATAGCAAAGTTCGTGCGGAATTTGTCGGCCATTTTGCACCCTTGGGTGCGGGTGGCTACAATGGTAGTATCGGAAATAAAAGATAAATTATCGCCAAACATTGCCCCGCCCACCACCACCGCGGCCATAAGGGATAAAGGCAAGCCTGTTTGGGCAGACAGCCCCGCCGCCACCGGCGTAAGAGCCACAATCGTACCGACGGATGTTCCCACGGAAACGGAAATCACACAAGCCGCCAGGAAAATACCGGCCGCCAATACATTACCCGGCAAAATGGAAAGCGTCAAATTGACCGTAGCGTCCACCGCGCCCATCGCTTTGGCGGTTTGTGCAAAGGCTCCCGCCAAAATAAAAATCATTACCATTAACATAATGTTGGCATTGGCCGCCCCCTTGCAAAACAGTTCAATGCGGTTATGCACAGAGCCGCCCTTGCTCATCCAAACGGCTACAATAGAGGACAATACAAATGCCACCGTAATCGGCATTTTGTAAAAATCGCCCGCCACTACGGAAACGGCTAAATAAGCGATTAAAAACACACCCAAAGGCACTAAGACCCAGGCATTAGGGGTAATGGTATTATTTTCGGTTTTCATAAGCGTTTCGCGGAAAGTCCGCTTTTTTATATTGTATAAAATATAGACCCTCTGTATCTTTTTAGCCGAAAATCATACAATACACTTATGAAAGCCGCTATTATTACCATTGGGGACGAGATTCTTCTCGGCCAGATTTTAGACACCAATTCCCGCTATTTGGCGCGGGGTTTGGCCCAAATCGGCGCGGAAACGGTAAAAATGCTGTCCGTAGCCGACGAACGCACCGAAATTTTACGCGCAGTAGAGGAAGGTTTTTCAAACGCGGATATCGTGTTGGTAACGGGGGGATTAGGCCCGACCAAGGACGATTTAACCAAAAAAGTTTTGGCGGAATATTTCGGCACTACACTTGAATTTAACCCGCAGGCTTATGCGTGGCTGGAAGAAATGTTCGCCGGACGCCCGGAACGGATGAACGAATACAATAAATCCCAGGCGGTTTTGCCAAAAAGTTGCACACCCTTGCGCAATTTAAAGGGCACAGCCAGCGGAATGTGGTTTGAAAAAGGGGGAAAAGTGTTAGTTTCTCTGCCCGGAGTGCCGTTTGAAACGGAATATTTGTTCCCGGCGGAGGTTTTACCGCGTTTAAAAGCCAAATTTAAGGACGGGCTTTTGCGCTACCGCATGGTTACCGTTTTTAATATCCCGGAAGCGGACCTTGCGATGAAATTAGCCGCGTACGAGGAAACGCTGCCCGCCGGAATCGGCCTGGCCTATTTGCCGTCTGCGGGCTTTATCCGTTTGCGCGTAACCGCAAAAGGGGAAGCGGTGGAAAAACTGGATACTTTTTTTGAGGCGCTTTTAAAGGCGCTTTCCGGCCTTACCTTTACAATAGCGGACAATGCTTCTGCCGAAGACGATTTTGCCCGTCGCCTGCGCAAAAGCGGCGTTACGGTAGCGTGCGCGGAAAGTTGCACAGGGGGAAATATCGCTCATTTAATTACGGCCGTTCCCGGTTCCTCGGCTTATTTTTTAGGCGGTGTGGTATCGTATGCTAACGAGGTTAAAAAGAGCGTTTTGGGTGTTAGCGCGGAAGATTTACAAAAGTTTGGGGCAGTAAGCGAGCCGGTAGCCGTGCAAATGGCGCAAGGCGTGCGAAAAATAACCGGGGCCGATTTTGCCGTTTCCACCACAGGCATAGCCGGGCCGGACGGGGGAACGGATGAAAAACCGGTCGGCACCGTGTGGATTGGCGTAGCCGGGCCCAAAGGGGCGTATGCGCAAAAATTCTTATTTGCCCGTACGCGCGAGCGCAATATAGGCAAAGCCTCTATAAAAGCCCTGCAACTGTTATTAGAAGAAATTGAAAAGAAATAAAATAACCAGCCCGGATATACCCGGGCATTTTTTCAGCCACAGCAAAAACGTCCCGAGTCTGGCAAACTCAGGACGTTAAAATTATACCTTTGGGGAAACCATTACTACATAATATAACAATCGCCGCTAACACTCGGTACGCAAGATGTTGGCTTAGCAAATCCAACTAGGGGGCAATCACGTCCGGCACAATAAACTCCGCCTTCCGGGCAAGCCACCAAAGTATAAGTATAATTTCCACGCTCTTTTGTCGCACTTGCTGCATAATTGCCAAGACAAGAAGCAGAACTTTGCAAAAGATAATAACGAAAATTGTTTTTATCCAAATAGGTGTTCGGGGAAGCAGCACCACACCCATCTTCAAAGGATATATCCAAATACTTCAAAACAGAAGTTCCACAGGCAGGCTTTTCCAAATAGGCTACTTCCTGGGCACTCGATATAGATTTTAGCGTAGCAACGGCTTGCATCGCGTGGCCTTTTTCTACCGCTTTATTGTATTGCGGCAACAAGGCCGCTGACAATATACCGAAAAGTAACACTATTACCAACAAATCTATAAGGGTAAAACCATCTTTGTTTTTACTCATTTTCATATCCTTTTAAATATTCCAAAATATCTTTTATAGCCGTCTTTATCTTTTAGATACACTAAAATATATCTAACTCATTTAATAAATTTTAACAAAAAAAGAAATAACTTTTCCGCTATTTTTCCGTCTAGTGAAAAACACCCGGAGAAATTTCTCCGGGTGTTTTTTGCGGATAATCATCGGGCAACGGGCGGTTCCGGCATAGGCGGAGGAGGCAACTCTCCGTCCTCTCTGCCGTCTGGCGCAAGGTTCGGTCCAGGCATCGGGTGCCCTTTCGGCGCGGGGCCCATTTCGCGCTCATCAAACAACGCATCCAAATCGCCGTCGTCATTAATCAAGTCGTTGGTTTTATGTTCCACCCACGCTTGTTTGTCTTCGGCTGTTTTTTGGCGGGCAAGGCCTGCTTCCATACGGGCCAAGCGGTCCTTAAATTTAGACAACTGTTCCTCTTTAAATTTCAGTTGCTCCTCGCGGACAGAAGCCACAAAGGCGGCTATTTCGGCTTTTTTGGCATCTTTCTTTTTGCCGGGCTTTAATTTCTTATACTCTTCCACCAGTTTTTCGGCTTTCTCTTCGGTAGCGCGCATCTTGGCCTTGTGTTCCTTACGGGCCTTTTTAAACTCGTCCCGGCGCGCTTCTTTATCTCCGTGGCGCGGCCCCGGTTTTACGCGGGCTTCTTTGGGCGCTTTGCAACGGCAATTTTCAGCGCCGTCTTGGCACGGGCAAGTCCCCTCGGCAAAGGCCGGGGCACACAGTGCCGCCAAAAGAGAAACTAACAGCAATTTCTTCATATTTCTTCCTCCTATTTAAAAGTCCTCTTCAAACAATTCCAAATCGCTTGAAAAGTTTTGGTAGTCTTCGTCCAGGTGCTCGCTCATATACGCAACAATTTCCGTTGTATCAAAAGCGGCTCTGTCCGGATGCAGGGTAACCAGTAAGAAGAAAATTCCTACCCCCAATACGGCAGTACCTGCCAGGGCCGTTTTCCACACGGCCCAAAAGGATATTTTTTTGCGGGTTGTTTTGGCAAACAACTCCTCCACCACCACACCGGGAGCGGCGGGGGGAATAAGCGCTTCTTGCGTTTTATTTAACAAGGCCACTTCCGCGCGGCAGGAAGCACACGTTTTAAGGTGCGTTTCAAAAGCGGTCTTTTCATCTGCCGTCAATTCCCCTGCGGCATACAAAACTGCCTTTTCACAAGTATTATTCATAAATTCACCCCTTCCGGATGTTCTGCCAGCAACTGCTGTAATTTTTTTACTGCCCGGTGGCAATCGGCTAATACCGTACCTAACGGGCGGTCCAGCACTTGCGAAATTTCTTTAAAGGACATATATTGCCTTAGATACACCATTTCCCGCTGGCGGGGCGGGAGCATTAACGCAGCCCGGCGGATTTGTTCCAGCGTTTCCTGCCCGGACAATTCGTCTAACAACGGACGTTCCCCGTCTGGCAGAGTCTCGTGCAAAAAAGCATTTCCTTCTTCATCCGTCTGGTCCAGGGAGGCCAATTTATCGCTGTCCCTAAAAAAATTCAGCACTTTATTGCGCGCCGTTAAAAATAACCAAGACTTAAATTTCCCGCGCGACTCGTATTTATCCGCGTGCTTGAAAAACGAAATAAACACCTCTTGAAACAAATCACCCGCCGCGCCTTCATCCTGAACCATACCCATAATATATTGGTAAAGTTGGTTTTTATAGCGCAAGACCAAGGTTTCAAAAGCAACGCCGGAGCCGGCCCGGAACAGGCTGACAAGTTCATCATCCGTACGCTGCGCTAAATTAACTTCCATACTACTATAACCCCCAAAGGTCTTTTTTTATTGCACTGATATTACTGTACAAAAATTGCCTGCTTTGCGTCATACAAAAAAAGATTGCACACTTTTTAAAAAAATTGCTAAAATAAAAAGGTCGTTTTTTTAAAAGGATAAAAAAGTAATGATTTTTAACTCTTGCTCCACTACGTCTATTAATAAACCGTCCGTGCTAAACCACATTAGCGCGGAAATGTTTATTATGCGTAAGACGGGGAGCGGAGTTTGTATAAGATAGTATATTTTTATTTTTTAATACAAACCCGCACTTTTAAAAAGAGCGGGTTTTTTTATTTACAAAAAAGAGGAAAAAGAAAGATAATGAACAAAGTTATAGCATCGCTGCTTAGTATCACCTTAGTTGCCTTAAATACAGTATCGGCCTATTCGCAAGTACCTTTAAAGGGGGCAAAAGGCTTCCGTGCCGCCAGCAAAGTAAAAGTTACCCTGCCGGTTTCCTCTTTTTCCGTAAAAATCCCGGCTGCTGCCGCCGTCAATACCGCTAAATTAGGCTCCACGCTGGCCCGCCTGGATACGCAAGCCCGCGTGTCCCAACATTTAACCGCGCCGCAAATCCGCCAGCGTGTGCAAGCCGGACACTTGCAAGACATTTCCGCCCGCATTTTGGCCTATCCGCAAGCCGCCGAACGCGCCGCTTTACTGCGTGAAGACTTTGCCCAGGCCGCCTTGGGCCAGCATATTCCCGATGAACAACTGGCACAAGCGCTTACCTTTTGGCGCACCGATTTAGCCAATGTTTCTCCGCAAACTGTACAAAATGCCCTTGCAGATGCGGCGGCTATCGGCCTGTTTGGAAGCAAGCAAGATGCCGCGCTTTTAACCGCCCTTTACCGCAAAACCGCCAACAGCGAATTGGAAGGCGTTGCGGCTTGCGTAGTTGCCAAAGCGTTACTGAAACTGCAAGCCTATGATTCTTTTGCGCCGTTTATTAAAGAAGTTAAAACCCAAACTGCCGTAGCGGGTGCAGTAGAATACGCGCGGGAATTGGGATTATCCGTTCCGTCAGTAGTGGGACAAGCACAACAGACGACTTATAACCTTAAAAACGCGGGGAAAATCACCCTTTTAGCCGCTAATCCCACCAAGCAAGCCGTGGCCGAATATGTGGCTTTAACACCCCAAAAGGCCCCTGTATCTGGCACGCAGGCGCAGAATCTTGCTCCTGCTTTTAGCCCGGTGGAACTCCCCGCGCTTGATTTGCCAATGCCTTCGCTTGCCGTTGCGCAGGCGGAAACATTCGCCCAATCTGATGCTGCGTCCGCTCCTTTAACCGCTTATCAGCGCGGTGCAAAAAAAGCCTTGCAGGCCCGCCGCGCCGCCGCACAACAGACAAGTTCCGTCAGTTTTTTAGGCCACAGCCAAAACACGGATGACAAAAATGCCTTGTATGGAGGACTCCCGGTTCCCGCACTGTGGAAAGCCGCAAAAAAATTGGCGGGGGGAGTAAAAAACCTTTTTACTAAAAAAACCGCCGCGCAGGCTGCGCTCCCGGCTCAGCCGCAAGCCTCCACGTTCGTCCAACGGGCCAGTTTATATCTGTCTTCGTTTGTGGTAGGGCTGGAAGTAGCCACCCCGGTTATTGCGAACTTTGGCACGAGTTTCGGTCTGTCGTTAGAAGATAATATTTTGGTAGCGGCAGCCACCTATTTCCCTTATTCCGTAGGTTCGTTTTTATCTAACTGGTTAAAAGAAAAAATCGGCCGGAAAGCCTCGTTAAATGTGGGTCTCGGCCTGTTAGGCGCGGGCTTTACCGCAGGGGTTGCCCTGCTTGGGCTTAATGGTAATTTTGTACCGTGGCAAGATGCTATGGCACACTTTTATTCCATTTTGGGCTGTATTATGGCAGCCAGCACGGGCGGTGTCTTTGTGCATAATGCTATCGGCCCGATGATGACAGAAATCAGTGCGGGGGAAAGCGAACTCATCCGCCAAAAAAGAAACGCGAACACCGAATTAGGCCGCGCGATGGGTATGGCCGCTTCGTTTGCGTTCCCGTTTATTGCCACTAAACTGTTGGCGCAAGATTGGAGTTTCACTTTTGCGATGCCTATTCCCTTGGTGGCGGCCGCCGCGTTGGGACTTAATTTAGCCAAAATCCCCAACTCCAAACCGCAGGTTGCCGCACCGCAAGCCAAAGCCGGCAGCGAAGCAAAAACAGGTAAATGGGCGGCCCTTAAAAACAATGCCTATGTAAACCTGTTTAAAGAGGAAAAGGGCGTAGCCGCGCTACTTGCGGGGCTTTTTGTAATGAACGCCGTGGAAACCTGTTTTAGCAACGGATTTTTGTTCCTGCTCCCGGGCTTAACTAACGACCCGTCCGCCCAATACCTTTTTGGTTTGGCACAGTTTGCCGCACCGTTCTTACTGGGACGGTATTTGGCCGGAAACTTTTTAAAATGGTTTCCCAAACACAATATGAGCATTGCCACCTTGTTATCGGCGGTGGGGGGAATTGCGGCCCTTCCGTTAGCAAACGATGCATACGCGCTGACGGCGGCTTTGTTTGCGGCAGAGGTGGGCATTTCCACCGCATTTACGCTGGCTTTTGCCCGCACGGCTAAAAATACACATACGCAGGACCGTGTCATTTCGCTCATTGTGGCGAGTGCTGTTTCCTGTGCGTTGGGACCTATGCTGTTTAGCAATTTGGCGCAAAACTTAATGGATGCGGGGATTTTTTCCTCTGCCGGAGCCACCACGGCGGCGTTAATTGGCGTACCGTCTGTATTGGCTTTGCTTTCCGCGGGGCTGTTCCTGAAACTGGAAAGAAACCAAGCCAGCACGGCACTCAATACGACAACCGGAAAAAACACCTCACCGAATTGGCTTAAAAAAATAGCAAATTATTTTGGTAGAAAGAACAAATAAGAAAGTTAAAAACCCCCTGGATATTCCCAAGGGGTTTTTAATGGAATTTGTTATATTTACACTTCTTTAAAGAAAAAGGAATAAAGCGGAACCTTTATAAAAATTGTAAAGACGGATAAACAGCATCGTTTTCCGCTTATGTAGTTGCTGTTCGCTGTTGCCGTTCGCCGCGTTAAGGCCGCCCGTGCGTTGCAGATAAAAGTGGTTGAAAGGCTCTTTGCCGTTAAGCGGGTCTTGCCCGTTTATAAAAGGCGTATAAGGCGGAAAAGTATTTTTACTTGTTTGAACCCGTAAGGGTGAGTTGTAAAAATACCCGCCGTTACTGCCTTTTATGGGCACCGACCCGCCACTCTTTTTCGTTCTTTTTCTTGTGTAAGAAAAAGAACAAGATATTTTTGTTACTTTTTTACGACTAAAAAAGTAAGATATTTACTCATAGCGCAGCGCATCTATCGGTGTAAGTTTAGAAGCCTTGTAAGCGGGGTAAAACCCAAAGAAAATACCCGTCGCCGCAGAAAACCCTACCGCCAAAAGCACAGCAGAAATATTCAGATCCGCCGGAATAGACGAGTTTGCCGCCACTAATAAAGTAATTCCAACCCCTACGATAATGCCTATCAGCCCGCCAATGCAAGAAAGCGTAACCGATTCTACCAAAAACTGCATACAAATATCCCAACCGGTCGCACCGATAGCCATACGGATACCGATTTCGCGCGTGCGCTCGGTAACGGACACAAGCATAATGTTCATTACGCCAATACCGCCCACAATAAGGGACACCGCTCCAATCGCGCCCAAGAGCAAACTCATTGTTTTGCCCATTGTTTTGGCCTGTTCAATAAACGAGGCAAAATCGTCCAACTGAAAATCATCCTTGGCAAGCGGGTGAATACGGTGCGTATTACGCACGGCATTTTGGATATCCACCTTGGTATTTTCAATAGTGTTAAAATCAGCCACCTTAATAACCACGCGGTCCAGGGCGCGGCGGTTAGAACTGTTCCACCCCGCGTTCATTTTTACCTTGCCCGTGGTATAAGGAATCAGGGCACCTTCGTCCATATCAAAGCCCATACCGCTCTGCCCCGTTTTCTGCACCACACCCACCACTTTAAAAGGGATATTGTCCAACACCACTGTTTTTCCCAGCGGGTCCACATCACTAAAAATCGTCTTGGCGGCGGAAGCACCGATAACCATTACTTGCGCATATTCCGAAATTTCCTTTTCGGTAAACTGCCGGCCCGATTCTATCGGCCAATCGTACGTTTTAAAAATATCGGTGTCCGTAGCCAACACGCCCAAGGATACGCTGGTATTGCGGTATTTTACATCAAAACCCGTACTAATGTAGGGGGCGGCGGCGGACACGCCGGGCACTTCGCGGATAGCGACTACGTCATCCATGGTTACGTCTTTGGGGGAGGAGATACTTTCGTCCAAATCCCAGGGTTGGCGTAAAAACAAAATATTCGTGCCAAAGCGGGAAACACTGTCCGACACGCTCTTTTGCGCCCCGGAGCCGACGGCTAACATTGTAATTACGGCAGACACCCCGATAACAATGCCCAAACTCGTCAGCGCGGCGCGCATTTTGTTGGCAAAAATCGCTTTGAGCGAAATCTTAAAAATAGAGTAGAAGGAATCCCACATATTATTTTTGAACCTCGTCGCTTATTTTTTCGCCGTCTTTAAATTTAATCAGGCGCGAAGCGAACTCGGCAATGTCCGGCTCGTGCGTGATTAAAATAATGGTTTTACCCATTTCTTTATTAAGGCGCGTAAATAAATCCATTACCTCAATACTCATTTTGGTATCCAGATTACCCGTCGGCTCGTCGGCAAAGATAATCGGCGCATCACACACCAAACTGCGCGCAATAGCCACGCGCTGCTGCTGTCCCCCCGAAAGTTGGTTTGGCAAGTGGAAAGCCCGTTTTTCAAGGCCCACCGCCTTCAAAGCCGCCAAGGCCTTTTCACGCCGCAAGTGGGCGGGAGTGTGATTGTAAATCATCGGCAATTCTACATTTTCCACCGCGGTTGTACGCTTAATTAAGTTAAAACCTTGGAACACAAAGCCAATCTTGCGGTTGCGCACCCCGGCCAATTTGGATAAGTCCGTCGCCGTTACGTCTATACCATCCAAAATATACTTACCGCTCGTCGGCTTATCCAAACACCCCAAAATATTCATAAAGGTTGATTTACCCGAACCGGACGGCCCCATTACAGCCACAAATTCGCCCTTTTCTATGGACACGCTCACACCGTTCAGCGCGCGGACTTCCACGTCGCCCAGTTTGTAAATCTTGTACAAATTCTGCGTATCAATCAGCGCCATAGTTTGCTCCTAGCGGCGTCTGCCGGGGCGCGGCGGGCGCATACTATCCGTAGAGCCGGACGCTTTCAAATCGTTCTCGCCCACGACCACCAGATCGCCCTCTTTGATATTGCCACCGGTAATTTCGGTGTTTTTGGTGGCAATAATACCGATTTTCACGTCCACGCGTTCCAACTCTTGCCCGGGTTCCATTTTCCATACGCCCGTATTTTCGTATTTTTGCGTATTGGTGGAGGGGGAGAAACGCAAGGCTTCGTTCGGCACAATCAAAACATCTTTTTTATCCGTGGTGCGGATAGTAAGAGTGGCCGTCATACCGGGTTTTAAGCGCAAATCGCTGTTGTTCACATCAATCACTACGGTATAGGTAGTGCTGGACGAGGAAGACGAAGAAGATGAACTTGAACTTGAACTGTCCACATAGTTGGTACGCACTTGGCGGACCGTACCGTGGAAGGTTTCTCCCATATAACCGTCCAAGGTAAAATCAGCCGTTTGGCCGGGTTGTATTTTGACAATATCCGCCTCGGACACTTTGGCCTCAATCTGCATTTTAGTTAAATCCTGCGCCACCACAAACAATTCCGGTGTGGAGAATCCGGCAGTAATGGTCTGCCCTTCGCTTACTTTGCGCGTGAGTACCATACCGTCAATAGGGGATACGATTTTTGTATTGGATAAATCCTTTTCCGCCGTTTCCAAATTAGATTGCGCCTGCACCACCTGCGCCTGGGCGGAATTTAAACTGCTCTTGGCGTTTACAAAGGCCAGTTCGTATTCCTCCAAGTTTACCTTGGAAACATAGTCCTTTTCATACAAAGCAGAATAACGCTCGTAATTCTTTTTTGCCAAGCGGTAGGAAACCTCGGCCGACGATAAACTTTCCTTGGCGGACGATAAGCGCGCCTTGGCCTCGGCCAACGAAGCCAAAATTTGGGTTTGGTCAATAACGGCCATTAAATCGCCTTTTTTTACTTGGCTGTTGTAATCCACATAAATCTTTAAGATTTCGCCGGAAACCAATGCGCCGACTTCCGTGGTGTTCACGGGATTAATCGGGCCGGAGGCTTCCACAATATCCACAATATCGCCCTTTTTCACTTCCGCCGTTTTAAACAGCGGGGCAGGCGGCGGAGCAAAGAAATATGCTTTTACTGCCCACACAGCGGCAACCACTACCGCCAAAATAAGGAGTTTCTTCCACCAAGAAAGGTGCCAAAATCCTTTTATCATCCGTTTAAAAATATTTTCTTTTTTCATAAATTAATTCGTCCCCATTGCTTGTTTCAAATCTGCTACCGCAGAGGCATAATCGTAGCGGGAAGTCAGCAGGCTGAGTTCCGCATCCGTATAAGCCACCTCGGCATCTTTTAGTTCAATCACATCACCGATTCCTTCGTTATAGCGGCCTTGCGCAAGTTCCAGGTTTTCCTTGGCCTTTTCCACATTTAATTCCGCTATCGGGATACTTTCCGCCGCTTCCTGCATTTTAATATACGCGCTTTGTACTTCCAAAAATACATTATTAAGCAAACTGCGGTTATCATTTAGCGTATTTTCCAACGAAATTTTGGCTTGCTTCACACCGTTATACGTTTTAAAAGCGTTAAAAATAGGCCACTCCACTGCGGCTAAAAGTTTGGTATCCTCGTTATCCAAATAGAAATCGTCGCCGCTTTTGGTATAACCCGCCGACAAGGAGAAGGTGGGAAAAAAGCCCGCCTTGGCCTGGTTTAATTTAATTTGGCTGATGCGCACGTCCGTGCGGGCGGATTCCACGTCCGGGCGGTTGGCGTAAGCCGTTTGGACGGCTTCGTCAAAAGTTTTATCAAATTTTTCAAACGAAGCAATCTCCGCAACCTTTAATACGTCCGGCACCGTAATTCCCAAAGAATTAGCCAAATCAGCCGAGGCGGTTTTCACCAGGTTTTTTGCGCGGATTAAACGCAATTCTTCGTTATTTAAATTTACTTCCGCCGTCGTAACATCCACCTTGGGGCGCAAGCCCAATTTGTAATAGGCTTCGGCGCGTTCGTACTGGTCCTTATACAAATCGCGCGACTTGGTGCGTATTTCCACCGCGCGCGAAGCAGACAAAAGAGCATAATAATTCTTTTTAACCGTACGGATTAAATCGTTTTTAACGCTTTCCAAATTTAATTTGCCCTGCTCTACCACCAATTTTTGCGTTTTAATATTGCGGGCAATATCCGTAACTCCGCTGATAGACAAACTGGCCTGAGCATATACATTTGTATCGCCGTGGTCCGTACGGGGGGAAGACCCCACCTTTTGCACCGTATAGCCTTGGCTGGCACCAACAGAAGCCGTTGGCAAAAATTCGGACTTGGCCAAATTTAAATTTACCTCGGCATTTTGCAACTGTAACTGAGCCGCCACCGCCTTGGGGCTGTTGGCAATGGCCAGTTGTATGCAGTCATCCAGCGAAAGTTCCCGGGTGATATCCGGCAGGGGCTTTCCGTCCGCCCCGCGCGGTGTCATAAGCGGGGTGGTATTTTGGACAGTATTCTGCGTGGTTTGGGGGGCCGGTTCCACAGGCGCAATTACAGTTCCGTGCGCCCAAGTACCACCCAAAAAGCAGGTAAAAAGAAGTAAATAACGAGAATATTTCATACTTATATTATATAAATTCCCTTGTATAGTTAAGCGGCCCCACATAAAGCGCCGCCAGTTGTAGAACACCAAAAGATAGCATTTTATTGCACTTATTTTTATGAGGGGGGGTAAAACGCTTCCAAAAGTGATAATATATATAAGGAATATGTGGAAACCTATTATTTTGCTTTGTGCCTCCAACCTGTTTATGACGATGGCTTGGTACGGACATTTAAAATTTAAAAATAAAGCCCTTTGGCTGGTTATTTTGGCCAGTTGGGGGATTGCATTTTTTGAATACTGCCTGCAAGTACCCGCAAACCGTATTGGCAGCAATTATTTCTCGGTTACGCAATTAAAGGTAATGCAAGAGGTCATCACGCTGGCCGTTTTTGCAGGCTTTTCGGCGGTTTATTTTAAAGAAAGTTTTAAGTGGAACCACCTGGTTGGTTTTCTCTGTTTGGTGGCGGCGGTATTTTTTGTATTTAAAAAATGGTAAGATAGCCCTATGAAGAATAAACACCGGCTGTTTATTAAAATGGCGGAACTGGTGGCCGATCAGTCCACTTGTTGCCGTTTGCAAGTAGGCGCGGTTTTGGTAAAGGACAACCGCGTAATCAGTATGGGATTTAACGGTACTCCCACCGGGCAACGGCATTGTGAAGAAAATTTCCGCGCCGTTTATGAGGCCCACTACCGGGATAAATTCCCTACTTATATGGATTTTGTTGCCAGCCGCACCTTTTACGATTTACACGGCAAATGGTCCATTGAAAATGAACTCCACGCCGAACAAAACGCCATTTCCTTTGCCGCCAAAAACGGCATTGCTACCTTGGGTGCTTCGGTATATGTTACCTGGTCCCCTTGCGTACATTGTGCCAAGGTAATTGTCAGCGCGGGCATTAAAAAAGTGTTTTATAAAAACCAGTACGACCGCAGCCAGGAAGGTATTTATTTCCTTTCGCGCAACGGGATTGAGTGCCGCCAACTTACAGAGGAAGATATCGCCGCCAATCCCTAGGCTTTATGTTCCGGCCCGATATTTACTATAATAAAGATATGACTAAAAAAATTACTGCTCCTGTTGAAGAAAAAGATTTTATTTTGTCGTTCATTACCTCCACCCTGGATTTTTGCAAACAAAACAAAAAGGGTGTTTTGACGGCTCTCGGTATTTTGGTATTGGCCGCCGTTATCGGTTTTGCGTACAGCACGCACGTTAAAAACGTAACCGAGAAATCTTGGGCCTCCTATTATGCCGCGCAAGTGCAAGTATTGGGCGGAAACCAAGAGGAAGGCTTTAAACAGATTGACGCGCTTAATGCGGCTTTTCCGGGTTCGGCGGCGGCACAATATGCCCAACTTTTTAAAGGCGATATGCTCTACGCCAGCGAAAACTTTGCCCAAGCGGCCGACGTATATAAACCGTTAACAACCGCAGCCAATGAATCTGTTTACACCGTTGCCTCGCTCTCTTTGGCCGCCAGCCAGCAAGCCGCCAAAGATTACAAGGCTGCCGCAGAAGAAATGAATAAGTTTATCAGCAAAAATCCGAAAAGTTTTGCTTTGCCGCAAGCCTATTTTACATTGGCAATGAGCCAGGAACTGGCCGGCAACAAAACAGAAGCGTTAAATGCCTATAAACACTTGGCGGAAAACTATGCCAAAACCTATTTTGGCAGTGTCGCCAAGGATAAAATGAAAGAATTGCAGAAATAGTTTTGCCGCACACCCCGCCGCTATTATCCGGCGGGGTTTTTTATGTAATTCGGGGAAACCCGTAAAATAAGGAGATGTATGTTAAAAAAGTTATCCGTCGTATTGATGTTATCCGTCCTGCTTGCCGATTTGTCTTACGGCGCCGGATTTGCCTTGTATGAATACAGCGCCCGCGGTACCGCTATGGGCGGCGCCACTGTGGCAAACAAGGCAGAGCCTGCCTCTTTGGCTGTGAATCCTGCGCTCATCACCGAACTGGACGGCACCCAGGCCCAACTGGGTCTTACCGTCGTAACCGCTAATGCCAAAACCACCGTTGCCAGACAACAGCGCGGATTAAAAAATGACGTTTGGTATTTGCCCAATTTTTACATTACCCAAAAATGGAGCGACCAAGTGTCCGTAGGATTAGGCGGATTTTCCCGCTATGGTTTGGGGGGAGAATATGATGATCCCGTTGAAACGTGGCTGGGCAGCAATTTAGCCTATAAAGTAAAACTGGAAACTTTTTCCTTTACCCCAACGATTGCCGTAAAAGCCAATGACGAATTTTCCGTGGCTATGGGCCTGGAAGCAATGGTAATCGGTTTTACCCAAAACTCTTATTTTAACTTGGGTGGCACTACTCCTAGCAATCCGAACTCCCACTACGAAATCAGCGGTTCGGGCGTAAGTTGGGGGGGAAACTTCTCCTTTATTTACCGCCCCGAGTGGGCCGAAAAATGGTCCTTGGGCGCAATGTACCGCACCAAAGTAAAACAAAAACTGAACGGACGCATTAATGCCAACGGAAATACTATTGATATTATCAACATCCACGGCGCAGATGCAGAGGGGGCTATTACCCTGCCCGATAGTTTGACAGCGGGTGTTTCGTTCCGCCCGACGGAAGATTTGATTTTGGAAGCCGGTATCGTGGGCACCTTTTGGAGCGCATATGACCAAATTCTTATCCAATATAAAGACAGCGAATCTAGCCCAGTTATCCGCAACCAGAAAAAATACCAAGATACATACCGCTTAAATTTTGGGGCGGAATATAACCTGAACCCAAATTGGGCCGTCCGCGCGGGCTATGTGTTTGATAAATCGCCTATTAACAAGCACGAAATGGACACCCTCGTGCCGGTGGACGACCGCCATATTGCCAGCGTAGGTGCGGGCTATCATAACGACACTTGGAGTGTGGACTTGTCCTACTCGCACGTTTTTGCCCGCAGTTTAAGCGGAAGATCAGAACAACTGCAAAATTTCCCGATGAAATATACCGACGGCAGAAGCGATATGTACGGCATAACCGTTGGCTATAAATTTTAGTTGTATTGTGTTGTACCCATTAACAAACCCGCCCTTTTCGGGCGGGTTTGTTGTTTTATCAAAAAGCGAAATTTTGGTTACGGCATTATATACCACCCATTAGAGGCCGACAGTTCATGTATCGCCACCGTAGTTTGCACGCCACCCAAACTTTTAATTAATTTATAGTTTGGATGATAAATGTTTCCTCCCGCGCAAACAGTTTTTCCCGGAAGTTTGGGGGAGTGGTCCAAGTGAATAATGCAACGTAAATTAAGGCTTGTCTCAACTACATCAATATCGTCGTATCCCTTGGAAGCATAAGGCCTCCCCCCATTATAATCAATAGCAAAACCGTCGCACCGCTGTTGGTCGTGCCCCTTGGGGGAACAACCTGCAATATCTATATCTACACCGTCCAAGGTATCGGGCGGATATTCGCCATTAGCCAAATAATATGCTTCCAACGCCGTCTTTAATGGGCGCAAAGTCATCATTATTTTTTGATACCGAGCCTTTCCAACAGCCACTTTGTATTGCGGCACCGCTACTGATGCCAAAATTCCAATAATCAGCACGACAACCAAAAGTTCTATTAAGGTAAAACCACGGGCAGTAGTGTAAAAAACATTAGGCGTGCAGGAGTGCGTAGTTAAGCCGTCATCCCGTAGTGTCTTTATACGGGTTCCGTTGTTGTCGTTGTCATCCCAGGCGTGGACCTGGGATCCAGTCTGTTTATTAGAGAAACTCTTTGTTTTATTTCTGGATTCCGGGTTCCCGCCCGAATGCGGGCCCCGGAATGACAACAAAGATAACGCCAGTTCCCCGAACGCTCCGCGTTGGCAATTCCTCGGGGATGACAAAGAAAAAAATTGTTTATTCCAACCTCTTAATAATCGGCCTAATCGGCTCATACGCACGTTTTTCATTATTTCCTTCCTTTTTGATAAATTTTGCTACAACTCAAAATTTATCAAAAAAAAAACGAGTCAAGCCCTTTTAAAGTAGGCAAGTCAACAAACAGAGTTTTTAGCAAAAATTACAACAACCCGGCTTTTTCTAGCAGTTTTTGCACTAGGCGGGATACCGCGTATTTCTTTACGTCTTTGGCGGGCAGACGGATAAATTTCTCCGGCACGGGGAAAGAGGGGGAAAGTGTAACCTTCCGCAAGTCCGCATAAATCACGCGGTGGGAAAGGACGTGTTTGACGGGCGCCGCCAACAACGTGGGCTTTTTAAGCCAAGCCACCTTGGGCAATTCGTCTGCGTCGGCGGAAGTTTCCAACAGCGGGGGTTCATACAAATTCTGCCAAATGTCGCCCGCCCCGCGCCTATGCAGCCAAGTATCTTCGCCTTGCTCTACATATATATAGTGAAAATAGCGCGAAGAAACTTTTGTTTTTTGCTGTTTGACGGGAAAGTTCTCCACCCGCCCGTGCAAGTGCGCCTGACACCGGTCCGCCAACGGGCAAAGCAGACATTGAGGGGAAACCGGCGTGCAAACCGTCGCGCCAAAATCCATTATGGCTTGGTTGTAATCGTCCGGGTGGGTTTTATCAAGCAACTTTTGGGCAAGGGCGGAAAATTCTTTCTTACCCGCAGGAGAATCTATCGGCGTCTGTATTTCAAATATGCGCGACAGCACCCGATAGACATTTCCGTCCAATACAGCATAGGGCATTTTGTAGGCAAATGAGCAAATCGCCGCGGCGGTATAGTCGCCCACACCTTTCAGCGCACGGACCCCCTCGTAGGTGGAGGGGAAAACACCTTGCATACTTTTGGCGGCCGCGTGCAAATTCCGCGCGCGGGAGTAGTACCCCAAACCTTGCCAATATTTTAGAACTTCGTCCTCATCGGCCTCGGCCAACGCGGCAGGGGTTGGAAAGCGCTCGGTAAAGCGCATATAATAGGAAAGCCCCTGCGCCACGCGGGTTTGTTGCAAAATAATTTCGGAAAGCCAAATTAAATATGGGTCCCGTGTGTGCCGCCAAGGCAAATCACGCTTATTTTGCCGGTACCAAATTAACAGAGTCTTTGCCAAATTCATATTATTGTTATTTTACAAATTTTATAGCGAATTTGCGTTTTACAAATTTGCCTTTGATTTTGCAATTTTAACTTTATCAATCTTATTACAAGCCCGTTTATTGATTTTTTTGACCGTTAGGTATTTTTATTGTTTTTAAAGATAGAAAATTCATTTTTTGCATCGTTTTTGCTTTTTGAATTTTGTTTTTCTAAAAATTGATTGTCAAAAAGAGAGCGCTTTTTTGCCAAAGGCCTGTGCAGAATAAACGATTTTTTTAATAAGGCTGTTTATAAAAAAATTAAGGCGACGACATATATTAGATTTTTTTGATTTTCAAAACACAAAACGAGGGGGATTTTTGGGCTGAATTTAGCAAAAAATGTGCTAATCTGGGATGATTTTTAGTCATTTTCTCGTCGTAGAATAGGGGTTATACACAAGATTTGTCATATAATTGACATAAAATAGCAACTGTTGACATATGTCAAAAAATTATTTATTATATGTCATACCCGGCGGATAACTCCGGTGGATAACTTTATGGCAAGGTGGGGATAACTATGTCTGGTGATAGCGAAAAAATCTTAAAAATACGGTTCCGTTTTCCGGGCGGAGAGGAATTTGAAGCCGAGGGAAGCCGGGAATTTATTGAGCAACAGCGCAATTATTTTCTAGCCCTAATAGGAAAGAAGATATCTGGGCCTGCCTCCTCTGCTATCCCGGCGCCGCGTAAGCGCACCACTTATCCGCTTACTGGCGGCCCAAAACCCACCGCATCCCAAACCGTACCGGCTTCGCCTTTATTTAGCCCGACTGATATTCCTCAAACCGCCACAAACGCGCAAACGCCTCTACCGCCCTTATCCAGCGTACCTCCGGCCTTGCGTGGGGAAACTGCGTTGCAGGCAGATATGCCACTTGCGGATATTTCGCAACCTGTACGATTGTGGGAACAACTTTTAAAAGAGGAGGGGGATATTGTGGTTCTGCGCCGAAAAATGCGTTTAAGCGCGGCAGAAGCCGCTTCGTTACTTGTGGCGGGGGCGCGCGTATTATTAAAAAAGCCAAACTATCCGGCCTTGCACTTGTCCCAATCAATGAGGAAATCAGGCTTTGATGAGGGGAGGCTGGACCGTATCTTGGCCCCGGAAATCCGTAATGGACATCTGGCAAGCGATGGCTCCAAGCGTTCCCGCACCTATCGGCTAACTAATGAAGGGTTTGCCAAAGCGTTCGTTTTGGCTGAAAAATTAGCCAAAGAATTATTGTAAAAGCAATCTTAATTTTAGTAAAAAACAAAGAAACCCGCCCTATCCAATTAAAGGGACGGGCCTTTTTATATTGATATTATAAAGTAGGCCTAGAATATTTCAGGAATATTGGGGATTATTGGGGTATTTATAAAAATAATGTTAAATTTAAAAATACTTAAAATTTAAGTATTTTTTATTTTTATATATGTTTTCTAATTTTTTCTGTTTTTTACTCCCGTTTTCCCCTAAAAAGAGCAAATTTATAAATTCTACTAAACATTATCAGATTTTTCACACTTACTTTGCTTGCAAAAACTAATTATTTATCCACTCAATCAGCAGCAAAAATGTGGATAAATACCACAAAAATTTTGTCATAAAAAGTCTTTCATTTTTGCGTTTGGGGGATTATTTGCCCGCCCCAAACAACTAACGATAATTTTTATTATGTTAATTAAAGTATAGAAAAACTCAAAAAATAAAAACATATACTTTTTATTAAAATATTTTGTTTTATACTTTAATTTTAAATATTTTTTCAAGTAAACTAATTTTTATTTTAGATATTGTTTGTTAGCAGAAAATACCTTGTAAATATCCTCTAAAATCCGCATTATTTTTGCTTACGGAAAACCTATTTCCGGCATTTATTTTAGGATTAAAAACCTGTTGTTCCAGTTTGTTTTGGGCACGCAAAATCTTGCTTAAAAATCATTTTTAAGGGCTTTTCCCCACCCCCTTTTTAAAATCTTGAAAAACAACCAGTTTTTGCAATTTTTACTTTTTACAATTTTTTCGTTTTTTAAACTTGTTTTTGCAAAATGCTCTAAAACGATTTTAGGGTACCTGGGATATGGGGTAAATTGAAAAGAAACTCTACTTATTTTAATATTTTTAACAATTTCTTATATAAAATAATAAACACTTAAATTTTAATCATTTTTAAAAATACACACTATTTCGTTTTTAGGGGTATCTACATATCCCCCTTTTTGAAATAGCGCGTTTTAGCGCATTTTAAATTTCAAACAAAGAAACAAAGGGAAAGAGATGAGGCTGGGCTGGGCTGGGCTGGGACTAAGAAAACTGATGATATGCGGGGGCCAGAGTTCCCGAGGATTCCTAGCGCAACGAATCCTAATATACACGGACCGAGGAGGAGGCGAATAATAAAGAAAGCATAATAATATATAGATAGATTATTTAGTTGTTTGAGAGGGGTGGAAACTTGTATAGCGGGGAGTTGGGTATAGTTTTATTAGTAAAGATGGCTTGTTTTTCCTATAAATTTCGCCCCACCTAAGCCATAAAAATAGTCTCTTCGGGGAATGTCGGCACGATAATTCTATATAAGCAGAGGGTTTGAAAAGAAAGGAAAAAAGCAGAGAGAAACCATCATAAACAAAAAACGCTTTATTTAAGGGAAATAGGCTATTTAAAAAGCAAAAAATAACGAAGGTACACGTCTAATAGAAAAGGGAAAAAGAATAAGCAAAAGAAACTGCGTGTATGAAAAGGATAAGTGAAATTGCTACAAGGCCGAAGTTGCCAAATAGAGAGCCTGGCGAATAGAAAAGGGGGTAAAATTTAATAAAAAAGGGCTTATAAGGGCTTGTCCCTAGATCCTTGTAAAAGAGGGGAACAACTGCCATAAAATCCGACATATGCCACTTTCCCCCCTATTTTTCTCCCCCGCTGTTATAATATGCCCAAAAAAGCGGGAGGATTATCCCCCCTTATCGCCACAGAAAAACTTTTTCATTTTAATAGATATAATAAGCCGCTCCGGTCTGCCAAACATAAGAATAAGCATCCAAACCTGATATATTGGAACAAATTCTATTGGCTAACTCATCATCAAGTCCTGCCCAACATATAAAATGCTCCCTAGTATAATATTTTTCTAAACCAATGTGCCGAATCGGGTCATCACAACGAAAAGAAGCACTCCCCCCCTCTATGTCTCTGACTATTTGGCAAGTTACTGTATTATTGGTAATAAAATTTTCTCTTGTTTTTGTAAACCCAGCAGGCATTGCGATAATGAGAGATTCCAAATTGCTTGCATAACGGCCTGTTTGCATATAAAAGTGCTGTTGGGCTTGGTCCACCGAGCGCACAAGAGCGTACATTGTGGCTACCCGGCTAGTCCCCACCACCACGCGGTACGACGGCAGGGCCATTGCCGCTAATATACCAATGATAAGCACAACCACTAACAGTTCAATAAGTGTAAAACCACTTCTATTACTTTTCATTTTTTCTCCTTTTAAGGCCCTTATATTTGAGCAAAACGGCCTTTTATCTGCGTTTTTATACGCCACATACACCGGGATACAATCAACGCAGATTATCAAAATTTTAACAAAAAAAAAAACGAAACAACCCCTTTAAAAAGAACGGCTAAA